>Ga0182742_1000924_pt1 | contig 41104 bp, 43 predicted proteins | sample eDN5th37CBELigMG_FD_128880 | JGI IMG/M metagenome (GOLD analysis project Ga0182742, IMG submission 128880) | Enriched Miracle-Growth compost microbial communities from Emeryville, California, USA - eDNA 5th pass 37_C BE-Lig MG (version 2)... ... | reverse complement strand
GACGCAGCAGAACGCGGCGCTGGTCGAAGAAGCGGCGGCCGCGGCCGGTTCGCTGCAGGAACAGGCGCAGCGCCTGGCCGAAGCCGTGGCGGTGTTCAAGATCAACGCCGGCGAAGTGATCGAGGTGCCGGCGCACCAGTTGAGCGGCTATGCCGCGCCCACGCTGACCCAGGCCTGACGCCCGGGGCTTGAACAAAGAACCGCGGCCGCGCACAAGCGCGGCTGCGGTTTTCGTTTTTTCCGCCAACAGGTTATTGACGGTTAAGTTTTCGAAAATATGACCGTTAACGAAAAAAATAGCGCCCGAATCGGGCAATGAAGTGTTCGACGGCCGTCACGCGCCAGCGTGCGCCTGGCCTTACGAACCGGGCGGAAACGTATACGCGGGGCGTCAGGTCCAGTTTGTCCGCCGTTGTTCATTTGCTGTTCTTTGACGAAACCGGAGGCAAGCTGTGCGTGTCAATCTACCCGTCCATAACGTGGAAACCAAGCTGCGCGCCGATCAGTACCTGATCTCGCGCACCGACACCAAAGGCCGGATCGTGTATGCGAATCCGGCCTTTATCGAGGTGAGCGGCTTTTCGCGCGAGGAACTGATCGGCAAGGCCCACAACATCGTGCGCCACCCGGACATGCCGCCGCAAGCCTACGAGGACCTGTGGGCCACGCTGCAGGCCGGCGGCTCGTGGCTGGGCCTGGTCAAGAACCGGCGCAAGGACGGCGGTTTCTATTGGGTGCTGGCCAACGCCACGCCCATCGTCGAGCACGGCGAGGTGGTGGCTTATTCGTCGGTGCGGGTGCAGGCCTCGGAAGAGCAGATCCAGATGGCCGAGGAGCTGTATGCGCGCATGCGCGAGGGCACGGCCCGCGGCGTGCGCATCCGGCGCGGGCGTCCGGTGCGGGCAGGCTGGCGGCGCGGCCTGGACGCGCTGGCGTTTCCGTTCAGGCAATGCGTGCGCAGCCGCATGCTGCGCCATGCGCTGCTGTCGGCGGGCATCGTGACGGCGGCGGGGGCCTATGGGATGTATGCCGGTTGGGAACGCATGGATGCGCAGCAGGTGGGGCTGGCGTGCGCCGCCTTGGGCGCCGGCGTGCTGGCGCTGTTCGCAATGAGCTGGCGTCTGTCGCGGTTCGTGCTGGATCCGATGGTGGATGCGGCCAACATGGCGCGGCAGGTGGCGGCGGGGAACCTGACGACGCAGATCGTGCCGGAATCGGATGACGAGATCGGCAGCCTGATGTTTTCGCTCGACGTGATGCGCAAGAGCCTGATCGGGATTGCGCAGGATGTGTACCGGGGCATCGAGGGTACGACCCAGGCAGCCTCGCATATCGCGCGCGGCAATCAGGAGCTGGCCGGCCGCACGGAGGGCCAGGCGGCGTCCCTGCAGCAGACCGCGACGAGCATGGCGCAGTTGACCGCCACGGTGCGGCAGAACGCCGACAATGCGCGGCAGGCCAATGAGCTGGCCGCGAGCAGCATGGACGTGGCGCGGCGCGGCGGAGTCGCGGTGGGCCAGGTGGTGGAGACGATGCACGGGATTTCGGACAGTTCGCGCCGGATCGCCGATATCGTGAGCATCATCGAAGGAATTGCGTTCCAGACGAATATCCTGGCGCTGAACGCGGCGGTCGAGGCGGCGCGGGCCGGCGAGTCCGGCAAGGGGTTCGCGGTGGTGGCGGGCGAGGTGCGCACGCTGGCGCAGAAAAGCGCGCAGGCCGCCAAGGAGATCAAGGGGCTGATCGAGGATTCCGCGGATCGTGTGACCGAGGGGTCGCAGCAGGCCGAGCAGGCGGGCGCGACGATGCAGGAAATCGTGGCGGCCGTGCATCGGGTGACCGATATCATCGCCGGGATCGCGCGGGCGTCGCAGGAGCAGTCCAGCGGGATCGAGCAGGTGGATACGGCGGTGTCGCAGATGGACGTGATGACGGCGCAGAACACGGAGCTGGTGCAGGAGCTGGGGGGAGCCGTGCGAGAGCTGGGCGGGCAGTCGGCGGCGCTGCGGGATACGATCCGGGTTTTTCGCCTTACCGGGCACCAGTAGCTGTCGATGACGCCGTTCGCGGCCGGAGCGCTTGGCGTTCCGGCCGCGATGTTGTCTTTGCCTACTTGCCCGCCAGGGCGTCGGCGACGCGGCTCATGGCGGTCAGGCCGGATTCGAACAGGGATTCCAGGAACGGGCCGGCGTGCGGCAGGACCACGGTCAGGACGGTGACGCCCACGATCAGGGTGACCGGGAAGCCGATGGAGAAGACCGACAGCTGTTGGGCGGCGCGGTTGAGGATGCCCATGGCCAGGTTGATGGTGAGCAGGGCGCAGATGAGCGGCAGGGCCAGGAGCAGGCCGGAGATGAAGACGGTCTTGCCCCATTCGACGATCACGCCCCAGCCGTTCTGGTGCAGCTGGATCATGGCGATGGGCAGGGTGTCGAATGAGCGCACCAGCGCGGCCAGGACCAGGAGGTGGCCGTCCAGCGCCAGGAAGGTCAGCATGGCGATGATGTTGAACAGGCGCGAGAGCACGGCCGTGTTGGCGCCGGAGCCGGGGTCGAAGAACGAGGCGAAGGACAGGCCCATCTGCAGGCCGACGAATTCGCCGGCGGTCTGGACGGCGGCGAACACCAGGCGCATGGTGAAGCCCAGCGCGACGCCGATCAGGACCTGCTGCATCACCATCCAGAGGCCGGCGTAGGAGCCCGGCGAGACCGGGGGCATGGGGTCCAGGGCGGGGCCGACCGCGACGGCGAGGACGAAGGCCAGGCCCACCTTGACCTTGATGGGGATGAGCGATTCCGAGAACAGCGGGGCGGTGCCGACCAGGGCCAGGATGCGCACGAACGGCCAGAGGAACTGGCCGATCCAGCCGTTGAGCTGTTCGAGCGTGAGGGCGAGCATGGCGGGGCGCTGTTGCGGCGGGTCTGCGATTGCCGGCCGCTCAGGACACCAGCATGGGGATCTGGCCGATCAGTTGCCGGATGTAGTCGACCATCACGCCGATCAGCCAGGGGCCCAGCAGCACCAGCACGCCGCACATGGCCAGCAGCTTCGGAATGAACGACAGCGTCATTTCGTTGATCTGCGTGGCGGCCTGGAAGATGCTGATGACCAGGCCCACGACCAGCGTGACCAGCAGCAGCGGGCCGGCCATGGCCAGGACGATTTTCATCGCCTGGTAGGTCATGGTCATGACGGTTTCGGCGGTCATGGCGGCTCCTTGCGGCGTTATTGGTAGAAGCTCTGGGCCAGCGAGCCCATGAGCAGGTTCCAGCCGTCGGCCAGCACGAAGAGCATGAGCTTGAAGGGCAGCGCCACCGTGACCGGGGGCACCATCATCATGCCCAGCGCCATCAGCACGCTGGCGATCACCAGGTCGATGATGAGGAACGGGATGAAGATGGTGAAGCCGATCTGGAAGGCGGTCTTGAGTTCGCTGGTGATGAAGGCCGGCACCAGGATGCGCATCGGCACCTGGGCCGGGTCTTCCATGGCGGGCTGGTTGGCCAGGTTGGCGAACAGCGACAGGTCGTTCTCGCGCGTCTGGTGCAGCATGAAGGTGCGCAGCGGCGCGGCGGCGCGTTCGACCGCGGCCTCGAACTGGATGGAGCCTTCGGACAGCGGTTTGTAGGCGTCGGTGTAGATTTTGTCGAACACCGGCGACATCGTGTAGAAGGTCAGGAACAGGGCCAGGCCGATCAGCACGTGGTTGGGCGGCGACATGGCGGTGCCCATGGCGCTGCGCAGCAGGCCCAGCACGATGATGATGCGGGTGAAGCCCGTCATCATGAGCAGGGCCGCCGGCAGGAACGACAGCGAGGTCATCAGCAGCAGGGTCTGCATGCTGAGCGAATAGGTCTCGGAGCCGTTGGGGCCGGGCGTGGCCGTCAGGGCGGGCAGCGTGGCCTGGGCGACGACGCCCGCCGGGAACAGGGCCAGGCCGAGCAGCGCGGCCGCCCCGAGCAGGGACGGCGCAAGCATGCGGGCGCGGGCGAGAGGCGTGCGGGAGGGCAAACTCATGGGTATGGCGTGTCGCGCGCGAGAGCGCTAGCGGCGCTTGAGCGCCTGGCCCAGCTTGGCCGCGAACGCGGCCGCGGGCAGGGGCGATGCCTGCGGCAACTGGCCGGCGGGCAGGGTATGCAGGGTATTGAGCTGGTTCGGGCCTACGCCCACCACCAGCCAGGTGTTTTCGATTTCGACGACCACGATGCTCTGGCGCGGACCCACCGGCAGGCTGGCGACCTGGCGCAGCAGGTTGCCGCCGCCGCGCTGGGCCAGGCCGGCGCGGCGCGCCAGCCAGGCCGCGGCCAGGATGGCGGCCACCACCAGCAGCAGGCCGAGAATGACGCGGGCGAGGGCGGCTTCGGTCATGGCGCCAGAATCAGCGGCGGTTGTTCAAGCGGTTGATCCGCTCGGACGGGGTGATGATGTCGGTCAGGCGGATGCCGTACTTGTCCTCGACCACCACCACTTCGCCCTGGGCGATCAGGTAGCCGTTGACGAAGATGTCCATCGGTTCGCCGGCCAGGCCGTCGAGCTCGACCACTGAGCCCTGGCCCAGCTGGAGCAGGTTCTTGATGGTCAGGCGGGTGCGGCCCAGTTCTACCGTGAGCTGGACGGGCACGTCCATGATCAGGTCGATGTCGGTGCCCGTGCCGCCGCTGGCGCCGGCCAGCGGCTTGAACACCGAGTGCGCGGCGGATTGCGCGGCCGGCGCGGCCGCGGGGGCGGCGGCGGGCGCAGGCGCGGCGGCCGGAGCCGGCGCCGCGGCGGCCTGTTCGGCCATCGCGGCGGCCCAGTCGTCCTGCGGCTTGAGGCCGTCGGCCTGCGTGGGCGGGGTGGCGCGGGATTGTTCGGCGAGCGCGTCGGCCCAGTCGTCGGCCGGGGACGAGCCGGTGCCGGGCTCGTTCTTGTCAGTCATGGTCAGAGGCCTCGTTGGGTTCTGTATCGTGGGTAAACATGTTTTGCACGCGCAGGGCGTAGCGGCCGTTGAAGACGCCGTAGCCGCATTCCATCAGCGGTACGCCGTCGACGCTGGCGATGACGGTTTCGGGCACTTCCACCGGCAGCACGTCGCCGACCTTCAGGTGCATCAGCTCGCGGATCGACGACGGGATGCGGGCGAATTCCGCGACCACGTCGATGTCGGCGCTGCGCACCTGGCGCGAGAGCTGCTGCGACCAACGCTGGTCCACTTCGTCCAGCGTGGTTTCCTGCAGCGGGCGCGTGAGCAGGTCGCGCACCGGCTCGATCATGGAATAGGGCAGGCAGATGTTCAGGTCGCCGCCGGTGGCGCCGAATTCGATGTGGAAGGAGGTGACGACCACCACTTCGTTGTTGCCGGTGATGCTGGCGAACTTGGTGTGCATCTCCGAGCGCACGTACTCGAATTCGATCGGGTAGACCGGGTCCCAGGACTTGCCGTAGCTTTCCAGGGTCAGGTTGAGCAGGCGCCGGATGATGCGCTGTTCGGTGGTGGTGAAGTCGCGGCCCTCGACGCGCGTGTGGTAGCGGCCGTCGCCGCCGAACAGGCTGTCGATGACCAGGAACACCAGGTTCGGGTCGTACGTGAACAGGGCCGTGCCGCGCAGCGGCTTCATCTGGACCATGTTCAGGTTGCTCGGCACCGGCAGGTTGCGTTCGAAGTCCGCGTACTTCTGGATCTTGATGGAGCCGACGGTGATGTCGGCGCTGCGGCGCATGAAGTTCAGAAGCACGCTGCGCATCTGGCGGGCGAAGCGCTCGTTGATGAGCTCCAGGGTCTGCATGCGGCGGCGCACGACGCGCTCGGGCGAGCTCAGGTCGTAGGCGCGCGCGCCGGCGTTCTGGCCGGCCGCCTGGGTCTTGTCGTCGCTTTCGCCGGTGACCCCGGCGAGCAGCGCGTCGACTTCGTCCTGCGAAAGAAATGCCTCGTAGGCCATGCTTATTGCACCACGAACGCCGTGAAGAGCACGTCGGTGACGTACTGGCCGTCAGGCAGGGGCGAGAACGGGCGGTTGACGCTCTGCTTGATGGCTTCGGCCATGTCGGTCTTGCCCTGCTGCGTCTGGACGCCGACGGGCGATTGCGAAGACAGCACCATCAGGATGCGGCTGCGCACTTCGGGCATGTACTTTTCGAGCCGGCTGCGGCTTTGCTCGTCGCTGACGCGCAGGGTCAGGCCGACGTGCATGATGCGTTCGGTGTCCGGGTTCTGCAGCGTGACGGTAAAGGGTTCGAGCGGCACGAAGATCGGGGCGGGCACGGCGATGGGCGCGGCCGGCGGCGCGACGAAGTTGGCCGGCGTGGCCTGCGGGCCTTGCCCGGCATGGCCGGCGGCTCCGGGTTGGCCGGGCTGGCCCGCGGGAACCTGGCCGACGCCCAGCTGGACCGGCGCGGCGCCTTGCTGCTGCAGGCGTTGGGAGATGTACCAGGTGGCGCCGGCGCTGGCCGCGGCCACGAGCAGCAGGACCAGTAGCGCCAGCAGCGGACGCAGGATGCGGCCCAGGCCGCCCGGGCGGGGGGTAGATGCGCCGCGCGCAGGCATGGGTGTAGTTTTGGTAGTCGCCATCTCGGTGTCGAAGCTTATTTTGCCGCTGATGAAAACGGGTTCTTAGTGGATGAAAGCATTCTGCCCCAAATGCCGCCCCGGCTTGGGGGCGAAAAACAGGGCGAAAGCCGCGTATCTCAAGCTATTGCTGCACGGCCCGCCAGCCTTGCCGGCGGCGGGCCGCCGGCAGTTCAGGCGAAGGTGTCGACCAGCGCATTGGCGTTGCGCGCAGGCAGGGCCGCGGCGGGCGCATCGGCCACCGCCACGGCGCCCGCGGCGGCGCCTCCCGCGCCGCGCTGCGAGCCGTTGCCGCCTTGCTGCGCGAACTCCTGCTGGGCGGACTGTTCGCCCACGCTGGTCTGGCCCAGCGAGATGCCGGCCTGGGCCAGCGCCTGCTGCAGTTGCGGCATGGCGGCTTCGACCGCATGGCGCACGGAGGCATGGGCCGACACGAACGAGGCGCTGGCCACGCCGTCGGCCAGGTTCAGGCTGACGCGCAGCGGGCCCAGGTCGGGCGGGTCGAGCCGCAGTTCGGCGGTCTGCACGCCCTGGCGGACGTTGTGGCTCATCACGACCATCTGCTGGCCGAGCTCGGTGCCCCAGTGCGTGCCGCCCACGGGGGTGGAGACCTGCATCACCAGCGGTATGGCGGGCGCGGCGAAGGCGGCGGGGTTGGCGATGGGCGCGGCAGGACGCTGGGCGGCGGCCAGGGCCTGGGCCACGCCTTCGTGGGGCGCGGCGCCGGCTTGCGGCGCCTGGAATTGCGGGTCGGCCGCGGCGATGGCGGCCTGCGCTTCGTCGCGCAGCGGCGTCTGGGCCTGGGCGGCGTCGTCTTGCGGCTGGCGGGCGGCCTGGGGCAGCACGGCCTCGGGCGCCAGGCGCGGCGTTTCCGTGCGCGGCGCGGCAGGGCGGCCTGCCGGCGCCTGGACGGCTGCCGGAACGGCCGGAGCCGCCTGCTGCGCGCTGCCGGGCTTGGCCGCGGCGGTCAGCACCGGCAGCGCGGCTTCGGCGTCGCGCGCGATCTGCGCCGCGGCGGCCTGGGCCTGCTGGGCGCTGGCCGCGACCGGCGCGCCCACGACCAGGGCGGCGTCCGCGGCGCCCAGCGCCGAGGTCAGCACGGCTGCGCCGGCGCCCATGGCGCTGGCGGCGGCCGCGGCGTCGCCGCGCGCCAGCTGCACCTGTTGCGCGGCCTGGGCGGCGATTTCCAGCGCCTGCTGCGGCAACACCACGGTCGTCTGCGCGGCCACGGCCAGCGCGCCGGCCTCGCCCTGGGCGGCGGTCTGCACCGCTTCGTCGATGGCGCCGGCGGCGGCGTTTTCCGCATGCGCGGCGGGCTCGGCCGGGTTCGGGTTCCGGGCCGGCGTCTTGGCCGGCGGCTTGGACTGGCTCTCGGCGGGGCGCGAGCCAGCTCCCTGGTCGGAGCGCTGGCGCGCCATCACTTCGGAAAAGCTGGGGCCCTTCTGGTTGGCGGGAGTCGGCCGGGCGCCGAGCGCATCGGCGATCGAGGCCTTGGCGCCGGGCGCGACGGAGGGCAGGGGCAGGGGAGCGTTCATCTGGGGCTTCCTGTGGGATATCGCTTAATGCATGCCGGCCTGGCGCTGGACCAGGCGGGCCGAGTATTCGTCGTTGGCGCGCTGTTCGCGGCGCGATTCGGCCACCGCCCGGGCGCGCACTTCGCGCTGGGCCAGCGCGTCGTAGGAGTTGAGCTTGCGCTTTTCCTGCTGCCAGTGCTGGCGGCCCTTGGCCAGGTTTTCGTCGGCCTGGCGCAGCACCGCCTGCTGCTGGCCGATGGCGTCGTCCAGGGTGCCGATGAAGCGCTGGTAGTTGTGGCAGTCGCTGGCCGACATGCCGCTGACCATCGCCTGTTGCAGGCGCGTCAGGTAGTCCTGGCGGTAGTCGTGCAGCATGCCGAGCTGGCGCTCGGCGTTGCCGCGCTCGGCGTTGAGCCGGCCCAGCAGGCGGGCGGCTTCGTCCGTGCTTTCCTTGGCCAGGTTGATGAGCATGTCCAGGGGCAGTTGGCTAGGCATAGGTCGCTCTCATCTCGAAGGTTGCGCGCAACTGGCCGATGGCGTCTTCGTAGCCGATGTTTTCGCCGATGTCCTGCTGCAGGAAGGCTTCCAGCCGCGGATAGCGGGCGATGGCGTCGTCGAGCTGCGGATCGTTGCCGGCGGCGTAGGCGCCCACGGCGATCAGGTCGCGGTTGCGCTGGTAGCGCGACAGGGTTTGCTTGAAGCGGCGCACCACGGCGAACTGTTCCGGCGGGATCAGCGCGGTCATGGCGCGCGAGATCGACGCCTCGATGTCGATGGCGGGGTAGTGGCCGGCCTCGGCCAGGTGGCGCGACAGCACCACGTGGCCGTCCAGGATGGCGCGCGCCGAGTCGGCGATGGGGTCCTGCTGGTCGTCGCCTTCGGCCAGCACGGTATAGAAGGCCGTGATGGAGCCGGCCTTGCCGGACGGGCCGGGCGCGCCCATGCCGGCGCGTTCGACCAGCGTGGGCAGCCTGGCGAAGACCGAGGGCGGATAGCCCTTGGTGGCCGGCGGCTCGCCGATGGCCAGCGCGATCTCGCGCTGCGCCATGGCGTAGCGGGTCAGCGAGTCCATGATGAGCAGCACGTCCAGGCCCTGGTCGCGGAAGTGTTCGGCCAGCCGGGTGGCGTAGGCCGCGCCCTGCAGCCGCAGCAGCGCCGACACGTCGGCCGGCGCGGCCACCACGACCGAGCGGGCCAGGCCTTCCGGACCCAGGTTGTGTTCGATGAACTCCTTGACTTCGCGGCCGCGCTCGCCGATCAGGCCCACCACGATCACGTCGGCCTTGGTGTAGCGGGCCATCATGCCCAGCAGCACGCTCTTGCCCACGCCGGAGCCGGCGAACAGGCCCATGCGCTGGCCGCGGCCCACCGTGAGCAGGCCGTTGATGGCGCGCACGCCGGTGTCGAGCACGGTGTCGATGGGCGCGCGCGACAAGGGATTGATGGGCTGGGCCGACAGCGGCGCGAGTTCGGCGCCGGTCAGCGGGCCCAGGCCGTCCAGCGGCCGGCCGGCGCCGTCGAGCACCCGGCCCAGCAGCGCGTTGCCCACGGGCAGGTGGCGGCCCAGCTGGGGCTTGGCGTTGCCATTGAGTTCGGCCTTGCGCGGCAGGGGAATCTGGCGCTGCACCGGCGGCTCGCCGGGCACCACGCGGGCGCCGGGCGGCAGGCCGGAGATGTCGGCCTGGGGCATCAGGTACAGCGTGTGGCCGTCGAAACCCACGACTTCGGCGTCGGCCCAGTGGTCGTGGCCGCGCGCGATTTCGATGCGCGCGGCCGCGCCCACCGGCAGGCGCAGCCCGGTGGCGTGCAGCACCAGTCCGGTGGCGCGCGTGATCTTGCCGCTGACCAGCCAGGGGTCGGTCGAGGCGGCGCGGATCGAGCCGATCTGCAGCTGGGTCTGCCAGCGGTCGATCACCGGTGCGGCCGGCTTAGGTGCGGCCGGCGCAGGCTGCGGCTTGCCGTTCACGCCGGGTCCTCCCAGGCCACGTTGCGTCCGAGCGAGGCCGCGACCCGGCGCCAGCGCGTCTGCAGCGTGGCGTCGATGTCACCGAACGGCGTCTCGGCGCGGCAGCCGCCGCGCGTGATGGACTCGTCGGCCAGCACGCGCCAGTGGCCTTCTTTCAGCTCGTCGGCCAGGTGCAGGCGGATGAGTTCGATGTCTTGCGGGTTGGCCCACAACCGCATCTGGCCGCCGGCCGAGGGGTTGATGTGCAGCACTTCGCGCACGGCGGCGGCGACGGCCTCGGGCTGTTCGGCCAGCGTGGTGCGCACGACCTGCTGCGCGATGTCCAGCGCCAGGGTCAGCAGGCCCTGGCCCATTTTTTCCTCGAGCGCGCCGAGCGAGGCCGCGCAGGACTGCATCAGCGCGTGCAGCTGCTGCGCCTCGGCGGCGGCCTGTTCGCGCGCCTGGGCCAGGCCTTCGGCGTAGCCCTGTTCGCGGCCGGCGGCCAGCCCGGCTTCGAAGCCCGCCTGGCGGCCGGCTTCCAGACCGGCGGCATGGCCTTCGGCGTGGCCGGCCTCGCGGCCCTCGGCCATCGCCTGGGCGCGCAGCTGCGCCATGACGACTTCGGGGTCGGGGCCGGGATCGGGCTGCGGCTCGGGCTCGGCCTCGACGGCCGCGGGCTCGTCGAACGACAGCATCTGCCAGCGCCGCCAGGCGGCGTTGCGCGAGATCGGCGCAGCGGCGAGGCTGTCCGCGTCAGACATAGGTGTCGTCCCCCTGGTTGCCCAGGACGATCTGGCCGCTTTCGGCCAGGCGGCGCGCGATCTGCAGGATCTTCTTCTGTTCGGCCTCGACCTTGGACATGCGGATCGGGCCCTGCGCCTCGAGGTCCTCGCGCAGCATTTCGGCGGCGCGGCTGGACATGTTGCGCAGGAACTTGGCGCGCAGCTCTTCGGGCGCGCCCTTGAGCGCGACCATGAGAGTGTCGTTGTCGATTTCCTTGAGGATGAGCTGGATGGCGCGGTCTTCGACGTCGAGCAGGTTGTCGAACACGAACATCTCGTCGATGATCTTCTGCGCCAGGTCGTTGTCGCGCTCGCGCAGGCTGGCGACCACGGTTTCCTCTTCGGCCGAGTTCATCATGTTCAGGATTTCGGCCGCGGTGCGCACGCCGCCCATCTTGCTGCGCTTGGCGCCCTGGCCGGCGAGCACGGAATTCAGCACCTCGGTCAGTTCCGACAGGGCCGCGGGCTGCACGCCGCCGAAGGTAGCGATGCGCAGCATCACGTCGTTGCGCAGGCGGTCGGTCAGCAGCGCCAGCACGCCGGCGGCGCGGTCGCGCTCCAGGTGCACCAGGATGGTGGCGATGATCTGCGGATGCTCGTCGCCGATGAGTTCGGCCACGGTGGTCGGGTCCAGCCAGTTCAGCGCGTCGATGCCGCTGCCGCCTTCGCCGGCTTCCAGGATGTCCTCGATCAGGCCGGCGGCGCGGTCGCTGCCCAGCGCCTTGGTCAGCACGGTGCGGATGTAGTCGTCCGAGCCCAGCGTGACGGCCATGAACTGGTCGGCCTCCTGGCGGAATTCTTCCAGCACCACGGCCACGTCGTTGCGGGTGACCTGCTTGAGGGTGGCCATGGCCGCGCCGACCTGCTGGACCTCACGGGCGGTGAGGTACTTGAACACTTCGGCGGCGGCGTCCTCGCCCAGCGACATCATCAGGACGGCGCTGCGCGTCATGCCGTCGAGCGGCGTGGAATCATTTTTCATCTTTGCTTATCCAAGTGCGCAGCACCATCGCGACGGCGCGCGGGTCTTTCTCGGCCATCGTGCGGGCGCGCTGCAGGTTGTCCTGGTAGCGGTCGACTTCCTTGGCGCGGGCCGTTTCCTGGGCCTCGCGGGCCGCCTCGATGCGTTCGGCCTCGGCCTGCTCGGGATCGACCGGCGGGTACAGGTAGTTGCCCACCGTGCGGCGCAGCACGCGGTACAGCCACAGCGCCAGCACGCCGCCGACCAGCCAGGCCAGGATCGTCTTGAACAGGGCGATCATTTCCGGATCGCGCCACACCGGCACCGGCGGCGGGCCGTCGTTGAACTGGCTGTTGACCAGGTTCAGCGAATCGCCGCGCGCTTCGGAGTAGCCCATGGCTTCGCGCACCAGGTTGGTGAGCTTGGTGAGCTCTTCGGGCGGCAGGGCCTGCGGCTCGCCGTCCTTGTCGCGGATGTAGTTGACGACCACGGCGACCGACAGGCGCTTGAGCATGCCCACCGGCTGCTTGATGTGGCTGATGGTGCGATCGACTTCGTAGTTGGTGGTCGCGTCGCGGCGTTCGTTGAGGTTGGCGGCGGCCGTCTGCGTGCCGGTCTGCTGCGCGCCCTGCGCCTGGCCCTGGGCGTTGGCCGCTTGCTGCGGCGGCTGGCCCGGACGCTGCGGCTGGGGCGGGTTGACGATGGGCGCCTGGGCGTTGGCCGGGGCCTGGTTCGACAGCGCGCCGGGCACGCCCTGGGCGGGGTTGACGCCGCGCTGGGTGGAGTCGCTGGTCTGCTGGCTGCGCACGGCGGCCTGGCCGGGCTCCTGGTTGGGGCGGTAGACCTCCGAGGTTTCCTCGCGGCGCGCGAAGTCGACGTCGGCGCTGGCCTGCGCGTGCACGTTGCCCGGGCCGACCAGCGGATTCAGGATGGTGAGGATGCGTTCGACCGTGCGCTGTTCCAGTTCGCGCACGAAGCGCATCTGGTCGGCGTCCATGCCGCGGCCTTCGCCCAGCGGAGCCGACAGCAGGCGGCCGTTCTGGTCGACGATGGAGACGTTTTCGGCGGTCAGTTCGGGAACGCTGGAGGCCACCAGCCAGGAGATCGCGGAGACCTGGGCGTCGCTCAGGCTGCGGCCGGGGTAGACGTTGAGCAGCACCGAGGCGGTGGGCGCCTGGCGCTCGCGCACGAACAGCGACTGGCGCGGCATGGCCAGGTGCACGCGGGCCTGCTGCACGGTGTGCATGGCTTCGATCGAGCGCGCCAGCTCGCCTTCGAGGCCGCGCTGGTAGTTGATCTGCTCGGCGAACTGGCTGGCGCCGAAGCGGGCGTTGTCCATCAGTTCGAAGCCGACGTTGCCGCCGCGCGGCAGCCCCTGGGAGGCCAGCTGCAGGCGGGCGTCGTAGACACGGTCGGCCGGCACCAGCACGGCGGTGCCGGCGTCGTTATAGCGGTAGGGCACGTTCATCGCGCCCAGCGCCGTCACGATGGCGCCGCCGTCGCGGTCGTCCAGGTTGGAGAACAGGACTTTGTAATTGGGCTCGCTGCTCCACATCGCCACGGCGACGACGACTGCGACGAGGCCGGCCGCCGCGCCGAGCAGGAGGGGCTTGGGCAGCGCGCGCACCTTTTCCAGCACGGGAAACCGGGTCAGCAGCGACGAGCTCAGGGTGGCCTGCTGGGTCATCGACGGCTCCCGCTGGCTACGCGGAGCTGGGAATGGAGCTTCATGTCTTGGTAGGGCAGATTACACATGCAACGTGCTTCTGGTCTGGGGAGAGCGTGGATTATTGCCCCTGAGACGGCAATCCCAATCGTCGAAAACGACGGGTTTTTGGCGTTACTTATCCCCTATGTCGGCAGCCGGGCGCGCAGGCCGGCCGCGCCGCCGGACCGAGTCGGGCGCATTCGTGGAAATGTCGGGGTTTTTGGCGCTTCTTGTGGGCTATGGGCGCGGGCGTCCGGCGTTACGCTGTGCGCATATTCGGCGTAATCCCCACCAGCAAGGAATCAGTAATGGCTGTATCAGGCTTGTCCGGCATCGAAAGCATGCTCCAGCAGATGCGCGCGGTCGTCAGCAAGGCGCAGACCGGCAATCTCTCCGCCGGCGAAAGCGTCGCCCAGCCGGACGGCTTCGCCGCCGAGCTGCAGCGCTCCATCCGCCGCGTCACGGGCGCGCAGAACGCGGCCACGGCCCAGGCCAAAGCTTTTGAGCTAGGCGCGCCCGACATCTCGCTCAACGACGTCATCATCGACATGCAGAAAGCCAGCATCGGCTTCCAGACGGCGGTGCAGGTGCGCAACAAGCTGGTTGCGGCCTACAAGGAAATCTCCTCGATGTCCGTCTGATTCCGCGGGGCCGAGCGGCCCCGGTTTCAAGTGCGCTGCGCGCCTCGCTCCAGGCGCCACACGACCTGCTGCAGCCAGTTCTCCTGGCGCGCGCTCAGGTCCAGGAACATGGCGCCCAGGTGGCTGACGGCCGGTTCCCCGGTCAGCGACACATGGCGCGGTGCGGCGCCGTCGGCGTCCTGCGCCATGGGCTGTCCCGACACCGGATACACATTGCGCACTTCCAGGTCGGCGCTGATCTTGCCCAGCTGGCCGAAATCCAGTTCCACGTTCTTCATCACCGTGCCGCGCGCGGGCAGGGCGCCGACTTCCATGACGGCGCGCAGGCCCACGCCATCGACGGAGATGTCGCGCACCGTGAAGCGACAGGCGGGCTTGCCGGGCTCGGCCTGCCAGCTCGCGTGGCACATGGCGGCGTTGGCGATCAGCGAGGCGCGGAACATCTTGCGGCGCTGGATGCGGGCCAGGCGCTCGGGAAACGGCGACACCAGGGCGGCGCTGCCGTCGTCGAACTGGATCACGTCGGGCCGCGCCACGCGGAAGCGGATCTGCACGCCGCCGTAGGCCGTGGCGTGGAAATAGAAATTGGTGCCGCTCAACAGGCCCATGCTGTCGGACTGCTGGAAATCGGCGCCGGCGTAGTCGCGCGGCCGCCAGAAGAACTGCAGGCTCTGCTTGTCCGCGCCGAGGATGAGCACGGCGATTTCGCGATCCGCGGCGTCGCGCACCAGGATGTGGCTGTCGGGGTGCGTCAGCTCGAACAGGGCCGCGCGCATGTCTTCGGGGCGGGTCAGCAGGAATTCCGGATCGCTGGCGTCCAACACGATGATCGTCCTTGATTTGAGGGTCAGGCCGTGGGCGCGGTCTCGGGCATGTCGCGCGATTCCAGGCGATACAGCCAGGCCAGCAATTCTGCCACCGCTACGTAGAGTTGGGGCGGAATCTGGGCGTCCAGGTCCACCTGCATCAGCAGGCCGACGAGTTCGCGTGACTCGTGGACATAAAGGCCGTTGTCGCGCGCGGCGCGGACGATGGTGTCGGCCAGCTGGCCGTAGCCCTTGGCCACCACGCGCGGCGCGCCGTCCTTTTCCTCGTAGGAAATGGCGACCGCGGCGTTGCGGTTGGCGTTCGGATCGGGATGGGAGCCGGGATCGGCGGGCGTGCGCATCAGATATCAGCCGGAATCACGGGGCGCGGCTCGACCACGCCCACCGACAGATTGCTCAGGGTCAGGCCCGCGGCCAGCAGGCGCGAACGCAGCGTGTCCGAGTCGTCCTGGAGTTCGGACGCGCTGTGAGGCGCGACGAGCTGCAGCACCAGCTGGTCGCCGGCCAGGTTCAGGCGGGCGTCGACCAGGCCCAGGCGCGGCAGGTCCAGCTTCACCCGGGTGGCCCAGGTGGACGTGGCGGCTTCGGGGTCGCCGCCATAGGGCTCGCGTTCGACTTCCCATTCCATGGGCGTGCCGGGCCAGGCCTCGCCCTGCCAGGCCAGCGCCTGGTTGGCCAGCACGTCGAGCTGCTGGCGAACCAGCACGGTGAGGTCCTGGTGGATGCCGGCGATGGGCGCGCCCGGCGTGGAGGACGAACCGCCGGCGGGGTCCGCGCCGCCGGCGCGGGCCGGGGCGGGCGTTTCGCTGCGCGCACGCGCCGGCGCCGGGGCGTGCGCGGTGCTGTTCGCCGCCGCGTTCGGGTCCAGCCGGGCTTGCGGCTCTTCGCGCAACTGGGCGGGAGAGGTCCGGCCGTAGACCATGTCGGTCAGGTGCGATTCATAGAAGAGGCCGCTGGTCTGCAGCGCCTGGCGCAAGGCCTGGCCCAGCACGCGCGCGCTGGGGACGGCGGCCGCATGCGCCTGGACCGCGGCATCGGCGCCGCGCAGCGCGGCGGTTGGCACGGCGGGCAGCTCGGGCTTGCCGGCGGGGGGAGCGGGAACCTGGGCCGCGGGCGGCGCCGGCTGTCCCGATGGGGCGGCTTGGGCGGGTTGCGCCGGCTGGCCCGCGGGCGCCTGGGCAGGCGCGCCCGGGGCCTGGCCGCTGGCCTGCCCCGCGGGCGCGCCGGCGGTCCACAGCGGCGCGCGGCCCTGCAGCGCGGGCGCGGCCTCGGGATATTGGGCCAGCAGGGCGAGTATGGTGCGCGCGGTCGTGCCCAGCGTGGTCGGGGCCGAGGCCGTGGTGTCGCTGCTGGTGACCAGCCCGCGGGCCGCCAGGGCCAGCGCGGCGGCGGTCTTGGCGTCCACGACCGGATTCTGGCGTTCGCCGCGGGCGCCGCCGCCTTGCACGCCCTGGCGCGGATCGCGCGCCGAGCCGTCGGCGGAGCCGGATCGGTCCAGGCTGCCGGGCTGGCTGACCGCGTCCGGCCGCGCGCCGGAAGCCAGGTTCGCGTTGGCGGCGGACATCGTCGTGCCGAGCACGGCGTCCAGCCGCTGCACCAGGACGTTGCCGAGTGCGGCGGGGCCTACGCTCATTCTTCAGGCGCCTGGTGGCCGTAGGCGGAAAGCAGGGTCTGCTGGCGCTTCATGCGGCCCAGCAGTTCGCCCAGCCGCGCCAGCTGCGGCAACGCCAGGTCGCGCGTCTGCGCGTCGTTTTCCAGGATGCGCACCAGCAGGTCGTACTTGATGGCGCGGCCGGATTCGTCCAGCGGCGTCCTGGATTCCAGCAGGCGCAGGCGCTCGACCCGTTCGCAGTACTGCTGGCCATGCTGCATGGCTCCGTCCCAGTCGCCCACCTGGGCGGCCGCAAGCATTTCTCCCGTGATGAGAGCGATCTCCTGGTAGTGCTCCAGGATGGGCGAGGTGTACTGGGTAATGGACGTCATGGAAATCTCGGGCGTTCGAGGGCTGGGCGGTGAGCGTAAGCTGCCCTTCAGGTCTGCAAGCCGACGGCGGAGCGGTCGATGGACGTCTGCCAGGCTTCGGCCAGATCCCCCAGCAGGCGGTCGGCGGTGTCGAGCGCGGCGGCGTCGGCGCGCAGGTTCGCCAGCAGCAGCGTGCGGACGATGTAATCGTAGAGACGGGCCAGATTGGCGGCGATTTCGCCGCCCGCGTCCATGTTCAGTCCGGTCTTCAGGCCTTCGTCGACGATCTTGATCGCCTTCGAGATGGCCGCCCCGCGTTCCGTCGCCCGGCCTTCCTGGAGGTGAAGGCGGGCCTGCCCGATCGCCGCCCGGGCGCCCATGTACAGCAGTGAAATCAGCCTTTCCGGGCTGGCGCCCAGGACCTGGGTCTCCAGGCCGATGTCGGCATAGGAACGCACCGAGTAGGAGCCGGTGGGGCGGCGGGCGGCGTAAGTCATGAATGCATCTTCTATAAATTACTTGGATTTGCTCATGGCCGCGAACTGCTGGGTCAGGTAGTTGGCCGTGACAGTCTGCTGCGAGACGAACTTGTCCAGAGCGATGAATTGGGCGCGCATCGCATCCATGGCCGCGGTGCTGGAGGCCTTGGCGCGGGCCAGCTGGTCCTTGACGTCCTTGATGGATTCGTTCAGGCCGTCCTGGCTGATCTTGATGGAGCCATTGCTGCCCAGCACCGCCTTGGTGGCGGCGTCGAAGCGGGCGGCGAGGCCGTCGGGCGCGGTCATGATGCGCTTGACGTCGGCGGGGTTCTCGGCCAGGGCCTTGTCCAGTTCCTTCTGGTCCAGCTTGAGCTGGCCGGTCTTGGGGTCCATGGTGATGCCGAGGTCGGCCAGCGAACGCAGCGAGCCTTCGGAGGTGACCACCTGCAGCGCGTTGGACATGGACGACTGGATGCCGCGGGCGGTGCTGTCGCCGGTCAGGGCCTGGTTGGTCTGGGCGGCGACGTCGAAGGCCGTGTGCTTACCGATCGTGGTTTGCAGCGCGTTGTAGGCGTCGACGAAATCCTTGACCGCCTTGCTGGCCACGGTGGTGTCGCCTTCGAGCTTGAGGGTCACGACCTTGTCGGCCCCGGTGACGCTGTCCTTGCCGGTCAGGGCGGTGAGGTTCAGCGTGATGCCGTCGATGGCGGTGGAGACGTTGTTGCTGCCGCTCTTGACGGTGATGCCGTTGATTTCGATCTCGGAGTCGGCGGCGGCGGTCTGCTGCGTGAGCTGGGCGCCGGTGCCGGAGTTGTAGCTCAGGATGTCCTGCAGCTTCTGGTCGCCGGTCACCGTGATGGAGTTGACCGAGGCCTGCACGCCGGTGTCCTTGGCGCTCAGCATCAGGTAGCTGCCGTTTTCGTTGGTGATGATGGTGGCGCGCACGCCGGCCTTGTCATCGCTGTTGATGGCCTTGGCGATGCCGTTGAGCGAGGTGTCGCCGTTCAGGTTGACGGTGTGCTTCTCGCCGTTGGTGAGCTCGATCTCGAACGAGCCGTCGGCGCCGTTGGAGGCGGTGCGGTCGCCGACGTTGCCGGACTGCAGGGTCTGGGCGGCCGCCAGGTTCTTGACCTTGATGGCGTACTCGCCCATGGTCGCGCCGTCTGCGCCGACGGTGGCGGTCAGGCCGTCGCCCACGACGTTGGCCTTGACGGCGTCCAGCGTGGACGACTTGCCCAGCGCGGCGGCGGCTTTCTGCAGGGCTTCCACGGCGCTCTGGATCTGGCCGAAGGCGCTCACGCGCGCCTCATAGCTGGCCTGACGGTTGGTGTACAGGCTCAGCTTTTTGTCTTCTGCGGCCTGCAGTTTCGAGAGGATCTCCTCCAGGGGCAGTCCGGTGGTCGAGCCGAGATTGGTGATAGAAGCCATGTGAAATCCTTCCTAGCAATGCGATTCTGTCAAAAATACGGGGCCGGCGATCTGGCGTGTAAGGGCAAAAGGCAACCCTAATTCGACGCTTCTGCGGCGGATTGGCGCTGAACATGCGTCAAACGCCGTTTTAATTCTGTGTTCAGGCACTCGTCTTGATGCCGTTGCCCTGCATGTTCACGATCATCTTGGCGATCCTCAGCACCGCCTCGCTGGGTATCGTGCGCACCACGTCGCCCGATTCCGCGTCCACGACCGACACCACCACCTGGTGCACGTCCGGATCGATTTCGAACTGCAGGCGGGTGGACCACGCCTTCATCTGGAGGTTGATTTCCTCCAGGGCCTTTTCCAGGGGCAGCTTGTTCGAGTCGGCCTGTTCGGAGGTTGCGTTGCCGGCGCCGCCGCCATTGGCGGAGGCGGCGGGGGGCGTGACGCTGACGGCCGGGTCAGCCGCCACGGGGGCGGGCGCGGCCTGCAAGGGAACGAACGATGCAGGGGCTAACGGGGTTACGGCCATCATGACTCCAACTGCGTTGCGGGCGTCCGGGTGGAACGCGCGGGTTTCAGGGAATTCTCAGCTACCATTACGGCAGGCCCGCGGGGAACTTTAGTGTCCGGCGGGCCAGATGTTTCACACGTAAAGGTTCGGACGGGGCAATGAGTGTCAAGACGGCGCTGCGAGTCATTGAAATCATCGAAACCTACGCCCGCGAAAAGCGCGCGCTGCCGCTGTCGGAGCTGGCCCGGCTGCTCGACGTCCCGGTATCGAGCTGCCTGGCGCTGATCCGCACCCTGACCGGGCTGGGCTATCTATATGAAACCGGGCGGCGCCAGGGCTATTACCCCACCGGCCGGCTGCTGGCCATGGCGCAGCGCATCGCGCGCGCCGATCCGGTGTTGGACCGGGTGTATCCCAGCCTGACCGAGCTGCGCGACGCGACCCGCGAAACCGTGGTTTTCGCCAAGCTGACCCAGGACGGGCGGGTGGTGTACCTGGACGTGCTGGATTCGCCGCACACTATCCGCTACGCGCCGGTCGCCGGCGAGTTCAAGGACATACACGCCAATTCGCTGGGCAAGGCGCTGCTGTCGGTGCTGGACGCGCCGGCCCGCGACGCGCTGCTGGCCGGCATGCCCATGACCCGCCACAACGAACGCACGCTGGTCACGCCCGAGGCGCTGCTGGCCGACCTGGAGCGCTCGCGCGAGCGCGGCTGGTTCATGAACAGCGGCGAATCCATCGCCGACGTGGGCGCCATCGCCTGGCCGGTCACGCTCTCGGGCGAGCGCTACGCCATCTCGGTGGGCGGGCCGATCTACCGCATCGAGCCCCAGCAGGAGAACTACGCCCGCATCCTGCGCTCGGCCTGCACGGCGCTGGAGCAGCAGGCGTAGTGCCTGGCGCTCAATACGACTTGGGCAGCCCCAGCACTTTTTCGGCGATGAAGCACATGATCAGCTGCGGGCTGACCGGGGCGATGCGCGGGATGAAGCTCTCGCGCAGCAGGCGTTCCACCGTGTATTCCTTGGCGTAGCCCATGCCGCCCAGCGTCATCACCGCGGTCTGGCAGGCGTTGTAGCCGGCCTCGGCCGCCAGGTATTTGGCGCTGTTGGCATAGGGCCCGCAGGGCTTGCCGGCGTCGTACAGGCTGGCGGCCTTGTACACCATCAGGTCGGCCGCCTCCAGCTGCATCCAGGCCTGGGCCAGCGGGTGCTGGATGCCCTGGTTCTGGCCTATCGGGCGGCCGAACACGACGCGCTCGCCGGCGTATTTCACCGCCCGTTCCAGCGCGGCGCGGCCGATACCCACGGCTTCGGCGGCGATCAGGATGCGCTCGGGGTTCAGGCCGTGCAGGATGTATTCGAAGCCGCGGCCTTCCTCGCCGATGCGGTCGGCTACCGGAATCCGCAGGCCGTCGATGAACAGCATGTTGGAATCCACGGCCTTGCGGCCCATTTTCTCGATCTCGCGGACCTCGACGCGCTCGCGGTCCAGGTCGGTATAGAAGAGCGACAGGCCCTGGGTGGGCTTTTCCACCTCCGACAGCGGGGTGGTGCGCGCCAGCAGCAGCATCTTGTGGGCGACCTGGGCGGTCGAGATCCAGATCTTGCGGCCGTGCACCACGTATTCGTCGCCCTGGCGCACGGCTCGCGTGCCCAGCTTGGTGGTGTCCAGGCCGGCGTCGGGCTCGGTCACCGCGAAGCACGCCTTCTCGCGGCCGGCGATGAGCGGCTCCAGCCAGCGGCGGCGCTGCTCGTCGCTGCCGAACACCACCACGGGGTTGAGTCCGAAGATGTTCATGTGCACGGCCGAGGCGCCGGTAAAGCCCGCGCCGGAAGCGGCGATGGTCTGCATCATCAGCGCGGCCTCGGTCATGCCCAGGCCGGCGCCGCCGTATTCCGGCGGCATGGCGATGCCCAGCCAGCCGTCGCGCGCCAGGTCGGCGTGCAGCGGCTCGGGAAAGCCGCCTTCGCGATCGCGTTCCTGCCAGTATTCGTCGGGATAGCGTTCGCAGATGCGGGCGACGGCGTCGCGCAGGGCCAGTTGCTCGGGCGTGAATTCAAAGTCCATCAGTCGTTTCCATCCTGGGTGATGCCACGGTCTGCCATGGCGTTGATGCTGGCGCGGTCGTAGCCGGCCTGCTCCAGTACTTCGCGGCTGTGCTGGCCCAGCCGCGGGGCGGGCCGGCGCAGGGCGGTCGGGGTGCCTTCGTAACGGCCCAGCGGGGCGGGCGTGCGGATCGGGCCTTCGCTGGGGTGGTCCACGTGGCGGATGAAGCCGGTGGCCGCCAGGTGCTCGTCCTGCAGCAGGCCGTCGATCGTGTAGAGCTGCGAGGCCGGGATATCGGCCCGCGCCAGCTCGGTCAGCCATTCCTCGCTGGCGCGCGTTGCGATCACGTCGGCGACGAAGGCATAGACCTCGTCGATATGGGCGGCGCGCGCGCCGTGGCTGCAAAAGCGCGGGTCCACGCACAATTCCGGCCGCCCGATCAGGTCGAAGAAATTGCGCCAGTGCTTGTCGTTGTAGATCAGCAGGCAGATATAGCCGTCGGCCGTGGCGTAGGGACGGCGGTGCGGCGCGAGCAGGCGGGCGTAGCCGGTGGGGCCCAGCGCCGGCTCGAAGGTGGCGCCGCCCAGGTGGTCGCCCAGCATCATGTGCGCCATGCCCTCGAACATGGGGATCTCCACCTGCTGGCCGCGCCCGCTGCCGCGGGCGTGCAGCACCGCCGACACCAGCGCGATGGCCACGTGCAGGCCGACGGCGCGGTCGGCCAGCGTCAGCGGCGCGTAGCGCGGCAGCTCGCCGCTTTGCTGGGCGGCGAGGGCGGCGATGCCGGTCTGGCCCTGGATCAGGTCGTCGTAGGCGGGCCGTCCGGCGTAGGGGCCGGCCTCGCTGAAGCCGTAGGCGCCCAGGTACACGATGCGCGGGTTGCGCGCGGCCACCGCCTCATAGGACAGGCCCAGCCGCGCCATGGCCTGGGGGCGGATGTTGTAGAGCAGGGCATCGCAGCTTTCGGCCAGCTTGAGACAGGCCTCCAGGCCCTCGGGCGTTTTCAGGTCCAGCACCACCGAGCGCTTGTTGCGGTTCAGGTGCAGGTACAGGTGGCCCATGCCGGGGTTGCGCATGGGGCCGACGGCGCGCAGGTTGTCGCCGGCGGGAGGCTCCACCTTGATGACGTCGGCGCCCAGGTCGCCCAGGACCTGGGTGGCGTAGGGGCCCATGACGACCGAGCTCAGGTCCAGGATGCGCACGCCGGCGAGCGGTCCGGCGGCGGTGGGGGTGGGCTGGGCGCTCATTGCTGCTGGATGCCCGCGTCGCGGATCAGCTTGCCCCACAGGTCGCGCTGCTCTCCGACGAACCGGCCGAAGTCCTGCGGCGTGCCGGAGAAAGCGTCGAAGCCCAGGCCGGCCAGGCGCTGCTTGACCTCGGGCTTGGACACCACCTGGTTGATCGCCGCGTTCAGCTTGGCGACGATCTCCGGTGGCAGGCCGGCCGGGCCGAAATAGCCGTTCCAGGAGTTCAGGTCGAAGTCCCGCACGCCGGCCTCGGCCATGGAGGGCAGTTCCGGCACGATGGCGCTGCGCTCGGCGGTGGACACGGCCAGCGCCCGCAGCTGGCCCGACTGCACGAAGGGCAGGCCGGAGGCCAGATCGGTGAACATGAAGTCCACCTGGCCGCCGACCACGTCGGTCAGGGCCTGCGGCGTGCCTTTGTAAGGCACGTGCAGGATGTCGATCTTGGCGCGGTTGGCCAGGGTCGCGCCGGCGACGATGCCGGTGCTGTTGCCGCTGGCGTAGGTGATGCGGCCCGGGCGCTGGCGCGCGTCGGCCACCAGCTCGCCGACGTTCTTCCACGGACGCTTGGGGTTGACCACCAGAATGAAGGGCAGGTTGCCGCCGCGCGCGATCGGCGTGAAGTCCTTGACCGGGTCGTAGGGCACGTTCTTCATCAGCCAGGGGGCGGCCGAGTGCGAGGTGTTGGTGGTGACGAACAGCGTGTAGCCGTCCGGCTTGGCGCGCGCCACGTAGGCGGCCGCGATGGTGGCATTGGCCCCGGGCTTGTTCTCCACCACGATCTGCTGGCCCAGGATGGCCGACAGCTCGGAACCGAAAATGCGGCCCACGGCGTCCGTGCCGGAGCCGGCCGGAAACGGCACGATCAGTGTGATGGGCTTGACCGGATAGTCGGCCGCCTGGGCCTGCGGGGCGGCCGCGAGGGCCGCGCCGCCGACCAGCACGGCCTTCAGCAGGTTCAGGAATTTCATGGTTTGTCTCCTGTGTTGTCGGCCCGCGGCGCGGCTTCTGCGGCCGCGGTCGCGGGGGCTGCCGCCGCTTCAGGCGGCGGAGGGGGGCGCCGGAAAGTCCCGGATCACGCGATCCGGGGATTCTTCATAAGGGGGCGTGTAGATCACCAGCAGCCGCGCCGGCTCGTCGCTGGTGACCGTGAACACGTGCGGCACGTCGGGCGGGAAGTAGCAGCAGTCGCCCGGGCCCATGTCGGCCGCTTCGTCCTGCACCTGGGCGCGCGCGGTGCCGGAAATCAGGTAGCAGACCTGTTCGATGCCCGGATGGGCGTGGGGCAGCGCGCCTTTGCCCTTTTCGATGACGCCCAGCAGCACCTCCACGCCGCGGGCGCCGACGGTGTCCGGGCCGATGAGGCGGCGGTTCAGGGTGCCGGTGTGGTTGGCGGGGTGGTAGCCCGGGACGTCGGCTTCCCGGACCAGCCAGCGGGGCGTCTTGCCAGTGGTCATGTTTTTCCCTCAAATTTTCATATGTGAATTTATTTTTATGTATGAGAAAAGAATCGGCAAGCGGTTTTTCGGCCCGGATACCGCTTCGCGCCCTGGGGGATTAGGGAAAACACCGGGCCCGGACTGTTAAAATCCGCGGCTGGTTCCACTCTGATGCCACTTTACGGCCCCGCCATGTCTTCTGTCCGCACGCCTGATGCTTCCGCCAGCCTGTCCGATTGGCTGCAGTACCTGGAATCCATCCACGCCACCGCGATCGACATGGGCCTGGACCGGGTGCGCGAGGTGGCCGCGCGCCTGGGGCTGGAGCTGAACGCCATGAAGTTCGTGGTCGGCGGCACCAACGGCAAGGGCTCGACCTGTGCCATGCTGGAATCCATCCTGCTGGCGGCCGGCTACAAGGTCGGCCTGTACTCCTCGCCGCACCTGATCGACTTCAACGAGCGCGCCCGCATCAACGGCCAGATCGCCACCGACGAGGCCCTGATCGAGCAGTTCCAGGCGGTCGAGGCGGCGCGCGGCGACGTCTCCCTCACGTACTTCGAATTCACCACGCTGGCCATCCTGCGCCTGTTCTCGCAGTCGCGCCTGGACGCCGTGGTGCTGGAAGTGGGGCTGGGCGGCCGCCTGGACGCCGTCAACATCGTCGACGCCGATTGCGCCATCGTCACCAGCGTCGACCTGGACCACACCGACTGGCTGGGCGACACGCGCGAGAAGATCGGCTTCGAAAAGGCCCACATCTACCGCGCCGGCCGTCCCGCCATCTGCAGCGATCCCGCGCCTCCGCAGTCGCTGCTCGACTACGTCGCGGAAATCGGCGCCGACCTGTGGCTGTTCGGCCGCGACTTCAACTATTCCGGCGATCGCCAGCAATGGGCCTACGGCGGGCGCGGCCAGCGCCGCAACTCGCTGGCCTATCCGGCGCTGCGCGGCGCCAACCAGCTGCTCAACGCCTCGGCCGCGCTGGCCGCGCTGGAATCGGTGCGCGACCGCCTGCCGGTGCCGCAGCAGGCCGTGCGCCTGGGGCTGCTGCAGGCTTCGCTGCCCGGCCGCTTCCAGATCCTGCCCGGCCAGCCCACCATCATCCTGGACGTGGCGCACAATCCGCACGCCGCGGCCGTGCTGGCCCAGAACCTGGACAACATGAGCTTCCACCCGTATACCCACGCGGTGTTCGGCATGCTCAACGACAAGGACCTGGCCGGCGTCGTCGCCAAGCTCGGCACGCGCGTCGACTACTGGTATTGCGCCGGGCTGCCCGGGCCGCGCGGCACCACCGGCGAGGCGCTGGCCGAGCAGGTCGCGGCCGCCTTGCCGCCGGTGCCCGCGGGCGGCGAAAGCCCCGGCGTAAGCGCCTACGCCGACCCGGCCCAGGCCTTTGCGGCGGCGCGTGAACGGGTGGGCGAGAATGATAGAATCGTGGTGTTCGGATCGTTTCTGACGGTAGCCTCGGTTTTGCAGGCGCTGGGCCGCAAGGCCTAAGGCAAGATCGGGTCAAGAACGGGTCAAACGCTCCCAGGCGGGCTCACAGGCGGCTCGCCGCCCGCCCTATAGCCGCAAGGAATTCTCCCCCATGGGTTTTTTCAAACGCAAAGATCCTGCCGACCAGGCGCAGTCCTCCAGAAGGGCGGCAGTGCCTAGCGAAGTGCAGGCTGCGGAGCTGCGCGGGCGCGCGCGGCGCCGGCTGGCAGGCGCGGTCGCGCTGGTGCTGGCCGCTGTCATCATCCTGCCCATGGTGCTCGATTCCCAGCCCGAGCCCGTGGCCGACAACATCCCCATCCGCGTGCCGGAACGCAATACGCCGTTCCAGCCGCAAGTAAGCGAACCGCAGGTCGCCGCGCCGGAAACGCCGGCCCCCGCCGACGCCGCGCCGGCCGAGCCGGTGCCCGAGCCGCCCGCGGTCGCGTCCGTGCAGCCGCCCGCCACGGCGACCCCGCCGGCCGCGCAGCCGGCGACGCCGCCGGCCACGCCGCCCAAGCCCGTGACGCCGCCCAAGCCGGAAGCCAAGCCCGAGCCCAAGCCGGCCACGCCGCCCAAGCAGGACTCGCGCTCCGACGACGGCGCGCGCGCGCTGGCGCTGCTCGAAGGCCGCGCCGAACCGGCGCCCAAGCCGGCCGCCAAGCCCACGGCCACCAAGGGTAATTTCGTGCTCCAGATCGCCGCCTACACGACCTCCGAGGATGCGCAGTCGCGCCGCAGCAAGCTGCACCAGGCGGGCGTGACCAACGCCTTCGTCGAACAGGCCACGATCAACGGCAAGCAGCAGTACCGTCTGCGGGTGGGGCCGTTCCCCTCGCGCGAGGCGGCGCAGGCGGCCCAGGCGCGGTTGCGCACCCTGGGCTATGACAATGGTTTCATCGCCGCGCAATAGTGACCGGCTTCGACTTCGTCGTGCTGGCCATCCTGGTGGTTTCGGGTGTGCTGGGACTGGTGCGCGGCCTGCTGAAAGAGGTGCTGTCGCTGGTCGCCTATCTGCTGGCCTTCGTGGCGGCGATATGGTGGGGGCCCACGGTCTACGCCTGGCTGGAGCCCTATATTGAAACAACGCTGTTGCGCATGGGAGTTTCGTACGCGGCGGTGTTCATCATCGTGCTGCTCGGCGTGGGATTGGTCAACATGACGCTTTCCGCCTTGATCCGCAGCACCGGCCTGAGCCCCGCCGACCACGGCCTGGGCGGCATGTTCGGGCTGGCGCGCGGCCTGCTGATCGTGCTGGCGCTGGTCGCCGCGGCCGGCTATACGCCGCTGCCGCAGGAGCCGTGGTGGCAGGACGCCATGTTTTCGCATTCGGCCATCGAGGCCATCAAACATATCAAGACCTGGCTGCCGCCGTCCCTGGCGACGTGGCTGCCGTATTGATCTGCTTCAAATCAACCAGGAAATCTCACCATGTGTGGAATCGTAGGGGTCATCGGGCGCGGGCCGGTCAACCAGTTGCTCTATGACAGCTTGCTGCTGTTGCAGCACCGCGGGCAGGACGCAGCGGGCATCGCGACGTCGCAAGGCAACCAGTTCAATATGTACAAGGCCCACGGCCTGGTGCGTGACGTCTTCCGCACGCGCAACATGCGCGCGCTGCCGGGCACCTCGGGCATCGGCCAGGTGCGCTATCCCACCGCCGGCTCCAGCGCTAGCGAGGAAGAGGCCCAGCCGTTCTACGTCAACGCGCCGTTCGGCATCATGTTCGCCCACAACGGCAACCTGACCAACTGGCGCGAACTGCGCGAATCGCTCTACCGCGTCGACCGCCGCCACATCAACACCAATTCCGATTCGGAAGTGCTGCTGAACGTGCTGGCCCACGAACTGCAGTCGGCGGCCAATGGTGTGTCGCTGGACGACGACGCGATGTTCCGCGCCGTGGCGGCCGTGCACAAGCGCGTGCGCGGCGCCTACGCGGTGGTGGCCCAGATTTCCGGCTACGGGCTGCTGGCCTTCCGCGATCCCAACGGCATCCGGCCGCTGTGCATCGGCCGCCAGGAAACCGAAGAGGGCGTGGAATGGATGGTCGCCTCGGAATCGGTGGCGCTGGAAGGCAGCGGCTTCGCCTTCGTGCGCGACGTCGAGCCGGGCGAGGCCGTGTTCATCGACCTGGACGGCCGCTTCGTCAGCCGCCAGTGCGCCGAGAACCCGCAGCTGGTGCCCTGCATTTTCGAATACGTGTACTTCGCGCGTCCCGATTCGCTGATCGACGGCGTGTCGGTGTATGACGCGCGCCTGCGCATGGGCGAATACCTGGCCGACAAGGTGGCGCGCAACATGCGCCTGGGCGACATCGACGTGGTCATGCCGATTCCCGATTCCTCGCGTCCGGCCGCCATGCAGCTGGCCGCGCGCCTGAACCTGGACTACCGCGAAGGCCTGATCAAGAACCGCTACGTCGGCCGCACCTTCATCATGCCGGGCCAGGCGGTGCGCCGCAAATCCGTGCGCCAGAAGCTCAACGCCATCGGCATGGAGTTCAAGGGCAAGAACGTGCTGCTGGTCGATGACTCCATCGTGCGCGGCACCACCAGCCGCGAAATCGTGGACATGGCCCGCGCCGCCGGTGCCAACAAGGTGTATTTCGCCTCGGCCGCGCCTCCGGTGCGCTTCCCCAACGTCTACGGCATCGACATGCCCACGCAGAGCGAGCTGATCGCCACCGGCCGCAGCGACGAGGAAATCGCCCGCGCGATCGGCGCCGACAACCTGGTCTACCAGGATCTGCAGGACATGCAGCAGGCGGTGCGCGACATCAATCCCAGGCTGTCGCGCTTCGAGGCCTCGTGCTTCGACGGCGAGTACGTCACCGGCGACATCACCGCCGAGTACCTGGCGCGCCTGGGCCAGTCGCGCGGCGAGCCCGGCGACGAGGGCGGCGCCAGCGGCCTGCAGTTCAACATGGGCTACGCCGCCAACGACGCCTGAATCCCGCGGGCCTTGCGAAGAACCCTCCCTTGAACCGGAGGGTTCTTTGTTTTGGGCCGTTGACGCTGCCGGGCCTGCATCGTAAATTGGCCGGAACGATCATTCCAGTCAGGCGGATTGCCATGCGCACCAAAGCATTCGAGCCGGACGACATCGCCGACGCCGCCATGCAGGTGTTCTGGCGGCGCGGCTATGCCGCGACCTCGGTGCAGGACCTGGTCGACGGCACCGGCCTGTCGCGCAGCAGCCTGTACAACGCGTTCGAGAACAAACAGGGCCTGTACCGGCAGGCCCTGCGCCGCTACCAGGCCGTCACCGGGTCCAACGTGGCGCTGCTGTCCGGGCCTGGTTCGCCCAAGGCGCTGATCCGGCAGCTGCTGATGCGCGTGGCAGAGGACGAGCTGCGCGATCCGCTGCGGCGCGGCTGCCTGGCCGCCAACGCCTCGCTGGAGCTGGCGGGGCAGGATGTCGCGGTCGCCGAACTGGTGGCGCACAACTTCCTGAGCCTGCAAAAAGCCCTGGAGCAACTGATCCGGCGCGGACAGCAATCGGGCGAGATCGCCGCCACGACAAGCCCGCGGGCGCTGGCGCGGTTCTTCGTCGGCACCGTCCAGGGGCTGCGGGTGCTGGCCAAAGGCAGCCCCGCGCCGCAGCGGCGCCAATGCCTGCTGGATGTGATCGAGGTGGCGCTGGCCGCCTTATAGGCCTGCGCCGCCAGGGGCCGGCCAGAGCGCCTCGCCGGCGTGGTCCAGATGGGTCAGGTACAGCCGCAGGTCGAACTCGTACTGGTGGTACTGCGGCTCCATGTGCAGGCACAGGTTGTAGAAGGCCCGGTTGTGGTCCTTCTCCTTCAGGTGGGCCAGCTCATGGACCGCGATCATCTTCAGGAATTCCGCCGGCACCGTCTTGAACAGCGTCGCGACGCGGATCTCATGCTTGGCCTTGAGCTTGCCGCCCTGCACGCGCGACACGTAGGTATGCTGGCCCAGCGCGTGCTGGATCACGTGGATCTTGCTGTCGAAGGCGACCTTGTTGATCTGGTCGCCGTTGCGCATGTGCGTATTCTTCAGGTCCGTCACGTACTGGTACAGCGCGCGGTCCGTGCGCACGCCGTGCGCGCCCGCCGGATAGCGCGACCGCAGCGCCGCGCCCAGCTTGCCCTGGTCCAGCAGCTTGCGCGCCTGGAGCAACAGGTGTTCGGGGTAGCCGGTGAGGTATTTCAAATTCGACGCCGGGCATGCGTCCTGCGCTTCGGTCACGCGCGCCCGCGCCCGAACACGACCGGCAGCGCCATGAAGAACACGATGACGAAGAGCGCCAGGCTCCACAGGGCGTATTCGATGCCCAGCACCGACACCACGGCGTCCATGCAGGTGGCGTAGATGCCGAACAGCCATGGCACCGCGCCGTCCAGCCCCGTGCCGCTCATGAAGCGGTCGGCGAAGGTCTGGTCGCAGGACAGCATCTTGGCCGCCACGCTGTATTGGTACCAGGCGGCGACGACGCCGGCGGCCGCCAGTAGCGCGGACAGCGCGCCGCAGACGCGGGTCAGCGCGCGTCCGCCGCCGAACCCGCCCACCAGCGCGACGATGCCGATCGCCAGGTAGATCAGGCGCTGCATGACGCACCAGGCGCAGGGCGGCATGTCGAAGACGTGCTGGGATATCAGGGCGATGCCGACCGCGCCGAAGCAGAAAAGGGCGATGAGGCGGAGCAGGCGTTCGGAGCGTGAGGTCATTGTTCTGCGGTAGTGGTTGCGAAAGGCAGGGGCTTAGGCCTTGGGAATCGGAATTGGTTGCATCACCTGCTGCAGGACGCCAAGCAGCAGTTCGCGCGAGCCTTCCCAAAAGATCTGTACGCCCAGGCACAGCATGATGAAGGCCGACAGCCGCATGAATACGGCGGTGCCATTATCGCCGAGCCGGTGCAGCATCTGCGCGGCGAAGCGCAGGCAGGTGTAGAGCGTCACGGACACGACGATAATGCCCGGGATCGAGCCGCCCAGGCGCACTAGGCTGAGCACGTGGTTCTGGTCGCGCAGCGAGACCCCGACCGTGATGGCCGCGGCGATCGAGCCCGGGCCGCAGCTGATCGGGAAGGTAAGCGGATAGAAGGCGCGGGCCTTGGCCATTTCGGGGGTGAAGGATTCGGCCATGCGCGCCACGCGTTCGGTGTCGGCGTCGGGCGAGTTCACCAGGCGCCAGGCGCTGGCGATCACCAGCATGCCGCCGCCGACCCGCACGATGGACAGCGAAATCCCGAAAAAACTCAGCAGCACGTTGCCGGCCACCATGGCCACGATCAGCATCAGGCAGACGTTGATGGCGACGCGCTTGGCCAGCACCATCCGGGTCGCGGAAGAAGCGCCTTCCGTCAGCGACAGGAAGATGGGCGCGATCGCGGGCGGATTGAGAAACGGCAGCAGCGTGGCCAGCGCGAAGAAAAAGCTGCTCCCGAAGACGCGTAGGTAGTCATTGAGCTGCATGGATGGCGGACGCCGCGTGGCCGAAAACCGGGATTGTATGCCGTCCGGCCGGCGCTGGCGATGCCGGCCGGACGGGCGGATTCAGGCGGCGCGGCGGCCGGCTTCCTCGCCGGCCAGCGCGTCCAGGACGTCGCGCTCGAACTGCATCTGGCTGCGCGGGCGGGTCAGCGCCGCGCCGTCCACGATGAACACGTCTTCGACCCGGTCGCCCAGCGTCATGATCTTGGCCATGACCAGGTTGACCTCGTGTTCGGCGAAGACGCGCGCCAGCGCGTGCAGCAGGCCGGGGCGGTCGGTGGCGATGACGGACAGTCGCCAGGACGTGCTGCGTTCGTCGGGCTGCAGCTCGGCCTGCGGCATGATGGGGAACACCCGCGACACGCGGGACTGGCGGCCGCGGCCGTAATAGCCGCCGCCGGTGCCATGCCGCTGCGCCGCGGCATGCGGGTCCTTGAGGCGTTCGGCCAGCTCGTGCTCGACCAGGGTGGCCTGGGCGCGCAGGTCGCTGGCGCCTTCGGGCAGCAGCACGATGAAGCTGTCCAGCGCCCAGCCGTGGCGCGTGGTGTGGATGCGGGCGTCCTGGATGGAGAGCGACTTGGCGTCGAAATAGCCGCAGATCGCCACGAACAGGTCGGGCGCGTCGCGGGTGTACACCATGATCTGCAGGCCCTCGCCGTGTTCGGTGGGGCGGGCCCGGACCACGGCCTGCGCCGGCTCGACCTGGTGGTACAGGTGGCGCGTGTGCCAGGCGATGTCGGAGGCGTCGTGGCGCAGGAAATACGCCACGTCCAGCTGGTTCCAGAAGGCCTCGCGGGCGTCGTCGCGAAGCCCCGCCCGCCGCGTCAGGCGGGCTGCCTCTTCCTTGCGCTCGGCCAGCACGGTGTGGGCGTCGGCGTGCGCGCCGCCCAGCGCGGCCAGCGTGAGCTTGTACAGGTCTTCGAGCAGCTTGCCTTTCCAGGCGTTCCAGACCTTGGGACTGGTGCCGCGGATGTCGGCCACGGTCAGCAGGTACAGCGCGGTCAGGCGGCGCTCGTTCTGCACGATGGCCGCGAAGTCCTGTACCACGGCCGGGTCGGACAGGTCGCGCTTTTGCGCCACGGCCGACATCAGCAGGTGCTGGCGCACCAGGAATTCGACCAGGGCGGTGTCCTCGGCCTCCATGCCGTGGTCCTGCGCGAACTTGCGCACCTCGCGCGCGCCGAGTTCGGAGTGGTCGCCGCCGCGGCCCTTGGCGATGTCGTGGAACAGCGCCGCCACGTACAGCAACCAGTGCCGGTCCAGCCCGGCGATCAGCTGGCTGGCCAGCGGATATTCCTGCGCGTGCTCCGGCATGGTGAAGCGGCGCAGGTTGCGCACCACGGCCAGCGTGTGCTGGTCCACGGTATAGGCGTGGAACAGGTCGTGCTGCATCTGGCCGACGATGCGGCGGAACACCGGCAGGTAGCGCGGCAGGATGTTCAGCATGGTCATGCGCCGCAGCTCGTGCACGATGCCGCGCGGCTGCTGCAGGATCTGCAGGAACAGCTTGCGGTTGACCGGATTGCGGCGGAACTGCGCGTCGATGCGGTGGCGGGAATGCCAGATGGCGCGCAGCGTGCGGGCCGACATGCCGGTCAGTTCCGGATGCTGCTGCATCACCAGGAAGGCGCGCAGCAGCAGGGTGGGGTTACGCTCGAAACCGTCGTCGCGGATGATGTCCAGCCGGTCGCGCAGGTTGCGGAAATCGTCGTCGATTTCGCGCGCGTCGCTGTCGGGGCGCGGGAACAGCCGTTCCTCGATGTTCTGCACCAGGATGCCGTTCAGCTGCGTCACCAGGCGCGCGGCCCAGTAATAGCGCTGCATCAGCAGTTCGCTGCCGCGGCGCGTGGCGGTGGCGTGGATGCGGTAGACCTCGGCCAGCGCCGGCTGCAGGTCGAACAGCACGCGGTCCTCGCGCCGGTTGGCCAGCAGGTGCAGCTCGATGCGCAGGCGCTTGAAGGCCTGTTCCGCGCGGCGCAGGTCGCGCGCTTCCGAGGAGGTCAGCAGGCCGGCCTGCGCCACCGAGCGCCAGCTGTCGCCGAAGCCGGCCGCCCGCGCCATCCACAGGATCACCTGCAGGTCGCGCAGCCCGCCGGGCGATTCCTTGCAGTTGGGCTCCAGCGCGTAGGGCGTGTCGTGGTAGCGGGCGTGGCGCTGCTGCATCTCGACGCGCTTGGCGCGAAAGAAGGCGCGCGGGTCCAGGCGCGACTGCGTGGCGGCCTCGAACTTCTTCATCAGCGCGCGGCTGCCGGCCAGCCAGCGCGATTCCAGCAGCGCCGTCTCCACCGTGATGTCCGCCTCGGCCTCGCGCTCGCAGTCCTCGATGGTGCGCACGCTGTGGCCGGGCTCCAGCCCCAGGTCCCAGAGCGCGGCCACCAGCCGCCCGATGGCGGCCTCGTCCTCGCGCGTGGGGGCGTGCGGCAGCAGGATCAGCAGATCCACGTCCGAATGGGGGTAGAGCTCGCCGCGGCCGTATCCGCCCACGGCCGCCAGCGTGGCGCCGGCGGGCAGGGGGCAGTGCTTGACCAGGTCGCGCAGGGCGGCGTCGACGATGCGGCGCAGCTCGGTCAGCAGCGGGTCCGGCCTTTCGTGGCTGCGGAACTGGGCCACCGCCGCCTGCCGGGCTTCCTGGATGCGGGCGCGCAGGGCGCTGAGGGTGTCGGCGGTCATGGCGGCGGGCGGCGGGGCGTCAGACGGCGGGAATGACGAGGGGTTCGGTGATGAAGGCCGGCGGCTGGGGCATGCCGGGCGACAGGGTCAGCACTTCGTAGCCGGTTTCGGTCACGCATACGGCATGCTCCCACTGGGCCGACAGGCTGTGGTCGCGGGTGACCACGGTCCAGCCGTCGGACAGCTGGCGGATCTCGCGGCGGCCGGCGTTGATCATGGGCTCGATGGTGAACAGCATGCCGGTGGTCAGCGGCACGCCGGTGCCCGGCTTGCCGTAGTGCAGCACCTGCGGGTCTTCATGGAAGCGCTGGCCGATGCCGTGGCCGCAGAACTCGCGCACCACGGAAAAGCCGTTGGCTTCGGCGTGCTTCTGGATCGCGTGGCCGACGTCGCCCAGCGTGGCGCCATTCTTGACCTGCTGGATTCCCTTCCACATGCACTCGAAGGTGATTTCGCTGAGGCGGCGGGAAAGAATGGACTGTTCGCCCACCGCGTACATGCGGCTGGTGTCGCCGAACCAGCCGTCCTTGATGATGGTGACGTCGATATTCAATGAGTCCCCATTTTTCAGCACCTTGTCGCCCGGGATGCCATGGCAGACCTGATGGTTGACCGAGGTGCAGATGGAGCCGGGGAAGGGCGGATAGCCGGGCGGCGCGTAGCCCACGGTGGCCGACTTCACGCCCAGCTCGTCGGTCAGGTACTCCAGGCACAACCGGTCCAGCTCGCCGGTGGTGACGCCCGGCTTGACGTAGGGGGTGATGAAATCGAGAACTTTGGCGGCGTCCTGGCAGGCCGCGCGCATCTTGGCCAGATCGGCTTGATTGGTAATGGTGCCCATGGAGTAGCTTGGCTATCTGTCGCTTGAATGTCTGCTTGAAAGAATAGTAGAATTATAGGCTTCCCTAAATTTTTGGGGATGCATTAGGGTCTGGTAGGACATACCGGGGCGGAGCAAAAGCGCCTGCGGCATGACTGTCCGATTCTATAACTGGGTAGCGGCAAGAGCCGAACCCGGCGGATGTTGGCAAGGTGGGTTGACGCGGGTTTTGCGCGACCCCGGCCGTATTGGTTGGTGCGGGTCCATACATTGGGATCGTCGGCGCGCCCTGAAGTTTCACCGCAAGCGAAGGTTGTGGAGCGAATTCGGGCAGGCCGCGGGTGCCGGTGGCGGGATGCGGACATGACGGATGCGGGCCGGGCGGGTGCGGACGGCGGCAATTGCGCGGCTGGCGCGGCCGGGACGCGGTGCGCTTGCAGGCCTGGTCAGGTTTTTGAGCGGCGATGCAGGTTCAGGGTCTGTGCTCGGTGTGGATGTCGGATTAAGCTCTTGAAAACATTATTGTTTTCTTAAGAGATGCCCCGATGGTCTGATGCGCGGCTGGATGGAAGTTCAAGTCCGGACGCGAAGAGCAGGATATTCCAGAGCCGGATTTCGCCGCCGACAAAACCGGGTCGGGCGCGTCTCGAAGAAACTTCCAGGAAATTCCTGGCGGGTCGGGAGACGCAATGCAGGAGCGCGGCGCAGGTTTTTCGTCGTGGCGGCCGTCTGGGTTTATCGCGGCAGCGTAGTAAGCGGCATTCGAGGCGCCAGGCGCCGTGGGCGCCGGCATTATTGCGGCAGTGATCGGCCGGCCCGGTTAGAATTTTGTCATCCCGCCGTTGCGGGAAATCGCGCGCAACACCACCCAGGGTGTCAGCCAGAGGCTGATGCAGGTGCGGCGCAAGAAACAACCCTTGGAGAAAGTTATGTCTTTGATGCGCGAAATGCTGGAAGCGGGTGTCCACTTCGGTCACCAGACCCGTTACTGGAACCCCAAGATGGCCCCCTATATCTTCGGCCATCGCAACAAGATTCACATCATCAACCTCGAAAAGACGGTTGACAAGTACCAGGAAGCCACCAAGTTCGTGAAGCAGCTGGCTGCTCGCGGCGGCAACATCCTGTTCGTCGGCACCAAGCGCGCTGCGCGCGAGCTGGTCGCCGCCGAAGCTGCCCGTTGCGGCATGCCCTACGTCGACGCCCGCTGGCTCGGCGGCATGCTGACCAACTTCAAGACGGTCAAGACCTCGGTCAAGCGCCTGAAGGACATGGAAGCCGTGGTCGCCGAAGGCGGCGCCGAGCGCATGATCAAGAAGGAAGGCCTGCTGTTCCAGCGCGAACTGGAAAAGCTGAACAAGTCGATCGGCGGCATCAAGGACATGAACGGCCTGCCCGACGCCATGTTCGTGATCGACGTCGGCTACCACAAGATCGCCATCGCCGAAGCCAAGACGCTGGGCATTCCGGTCGTGGCCGTGGTTGACACCAACCACTCGCCCGACGGCATCGACTACGTCATCCCCGGCAACGACGACTCGGCCAAGGCCATCGCCCTGTACGCCAAGGGCATCGCCGACGCCGTGCTGGAAGGCCGCGAGCAGAACCTGAACGGTCTGGTCGAAGAGCTGGGCGAAGGCCAGGAAGAGTTCGTCGAAGTCCAGGACAACCAGGCCTAAGCCATAGTTGTCATGTCCGGCGCTTAGCGTCCGGGAGCGGCCCGGCATTCCGATCCGCTCCCGCCTCGCCGGCACAGCGAAGGTGGGCTCCCATCTTCCCGATCCGCCTGGCGCGGATGTCCCATCGAATCACACCACTGTCCCGGCCCGCCGGGACAAGTCCCTAGCAAAATTGGAGCAAACATGGCTGAAATTACCGCTGCCCTGGTCAAGGAACTGCGCGAAAAGACCGACGCCCCCATGATGGAGTGCAAGAAGGCCTTGACGGAAGCCGAAGGCGATCTGGCTCGCGCCGAGGAAATCCTGCGCGTCAAGCTGGGCAACAAGGCCAGCAAGGCCGCCGCCCGCGTCACCGCTGAAGGCCTGATCGGTCTGTTCATCTCCGCCGACGCCAAGCAAGGCGCCGTCATCGAAGTCAACTGCGAAACCGACTTCGTCGCCAAGAACGACGACTTCGTCGCCTTCGTGAACAAGCTGGCCGAACTTGTCGCCACGCAGAACCCGGCCGACGTGGCCGCGCTGTCGGCGCTGCCGTACGGCGAAGGCACGGTCGAAACGACCCGCACCGCCCTGATCGGCAAGATCGGCGAAAACATGTCGATCCGCCGCTTCGAGCGCATCGAGACCCCCAACGCGCTGGCCAGCTACGTGCACGGCGGCCGCATCGGCGTGCTGGTCGAGTACACCGGCGCCGAAGAAGTGGGCAAGGACCTGGCGATGCACATCGCCGCCACCAAGCCCAAGGCCCTGAACGCCGAAGGCGTGAACCCGGCCGACATCGCCGCCGAACGCTCGGTCGCCGAGCAGAAGGCCGCCGAATCGGGCAAGCCGGCTGAAATCGTCGCCAAGATGGTCGAAGGCTCGGTCCAGAAGTTCCTGAAGGAAGTCACCCTGCTGTCGCAGCCGTTCGTCAAGGACGACAAGGCCACCGTCGAGCAGATGCTGAAGGCCAAGGGCGCTTCGATCAGCAAGTTCGTGCTGTTCGTCGTCGGCGAAGGTATCGAGAAGAAGACCAGCGATTTCGCCGCTGAGGTTGCCGCCGCCGCCGCCGGCCGCGCCTAAACGGTAGTTTGCTTACAGGCCGGCACTGACTAAAATCAGGCCGGCCTATTTCTTGTCTTACACTTTCGTCGGATTGTTCTTCGGGATATCACCTATGAGCAGCAGATCATACAAACGGGTTCTTCTCAAACTTTCCGGCGAGGCGCTGATGGGCGAGGATGCCTTCGGCATCAATCGTTCCACCATCGTCCGCATGACCGATGAGATCGCCGAAGTCGCCGCCGCAGGCGTCGAGCTGGCCATCGTCATCGGCGGGGGCAACATCTTCCGTGGCGTCGCCCCGGGCGCGCAGGGCATGGACCGCGCGACCGCCGACTACATGGGCATGATGGCCACCATCATGAACGCGCTTGCGCTGCAGGACGCGCTCAAGCACAAGGGTATCGACACCCGCGTACAATCGGCCCTGAACATCGATCAGGTCGTCGAGCCTTACATCCGTCCCAAGGCCCTGCGCTACCTCGAAGAGGGCAAGGTCGTCATTTTCGCGGCCGGCACCGGCAATCCGTTCTTCACCACCGACACCGCCGCCGCCCTGCGTGGCGCCGAGATCGGCGCGGAGATCGTGCTGAAGGCCACCAAGGTGGACGGCATCTATAGCGCGGACCCCAACAAGGATCCCACCGCTACGCGTTACGCGCGCATCAGCTTCGACGAAGCGATCGTGCGCCGTCTGGAAGTGATGGACGCCACCGCCTTCGCGCTGTGCCGCGACCAGAAACTGCCGATCAAAGTGTTTTCGATCAATAAGTCCGGCGCCCTCAAGCGGGTGGTCAGCGGCGAAGACGAAGGCACTTTGGTACACGTCTAAAGAAAAGGAAATTCCATGAGCGTCGCAGAAATCCGCAAATCCGCCGAAGCCAGGATGGCCAAGTCGCTTGACACGCTCAAGACCAACCTGGCCAAGATCCGTACGGGCCGCGCCCATACCGGCATCCTGGACCACGTGCAGGTCGAGTACTACGGCTCGCCCGTGCCGATCAGCCAGGTCGGCAACGTGAACCTGGTCGACGCCCGCACCATCAGCGTGCAGCCTTACGAGAAACAGATGGCCGGCCCGATCGAGAAGGCCATCCGCGAATCGGACCTGGGCCTCAACCCCATCTCCATGGGCGACACCATCCGCGTGCCGATGCCGGCCCTGACCGAAGAGCGCCGCCGCGACCTGACCAAGGTGGTGCGCAGCGAAGGCGAGGACGCCAAGGTGGCCGTGCGCAACCTGCGCCGCGAGGCCAACGAAGCGCTCAAGCGCCTGGTCAAGGACAAGGAAATCTCCGAGGACGACGAACGCCGTTCGCAGGACGAGGTCCAGAAGCTGACCGACCGCAGCGTGGCCGACATCGACAAGATGGTCGCGCAGAAAGAAGCGGAAATCATGACCGTATAATTTCGGCACGTTCCGGACGCGGCCGGCATGGCCGCGTCTGTTCTTCGCGCGCCGTCTTTTCCATTGTTTCGCGGCTTTCCTACGCAACGGTGGAACGACGGCGCAGGCTTTTCCCGTATTCCGTTTGCACCGCTCAACGCGCAGTAATCAACCCATGGCAACCAGTTCGACCCAGGCGGTTCCCGAGACTCGCGACGTTCCCGAGCATGTGGCCATCATCATGGATGGCAATGGCCGGTGGGCCACGCGGCGCCTGCTGCCGCGCACCGCGGGCCATGCCAAGGGCGTGCAGGCGGTGCGGCGCGTGGTCGAGGCCTGCGGGCGCGCCGGCGTGCGCTACCTGACGCTGTTCGCCTTCAGTTCGGAGAACTGGCGCCGTCCCGCCGAAGAAGTGTCGCTGCTGATGCGCCTGTTCGTGCAGGCGCTGGAGCGCGAGGTCGGCAAACTGGAAGAGCAGGGCGTGCGCCTGCACGTCATCGGCGACCTGAGCGCGTTCGAGCCGCGGCTGCAGGAACTCATCTTCGCGGCGCAGGAACGCACCGCGCACAACGACCGCCTGCACCTGACCGTCGCCGCCAATTACGGCGGACGCTGGGACATCCTGCAGGCCACCCGCGCCATGCTGGCCGCCGAGCCGTCGCTGGCGACGCAGCCCCAGCTGGTGGACGAAGCGCGCCTGTCGCGCCACCTGTCCATGGCCTGGGCGCCCGAGCCCGACCTGTTCATCCGCACCGGCGGAGAGCAGCGCATTTCCAATTTCCTGATCTGGCAGATGGCCTACGCGGAGTTCTACTTCACCGACCGCTACTGGCCGGATTTCGGCGCGGCCGAGCTGCAGGCCGCCTTCGACTGGTACCGCACGCGCGAGCGCCGCTTCGGCCGCACCAGTGCGCAACTCCACGAAGACGGCGCGAAGTAATTCAAGCGGACGGCGACTAGCGCGTCTTTCCAGAGCCGTACACGAGGAGACCGTCACATGTTGGGCCAGCGTATCGTTACCGCCGTCATCCTGTTGGCCATTCTGGCCGCCACGATGGTCAGTGCGAATCCTTGGTGGTTCGTCGCCTTGCTGGCCCTGGCGGCCGCCTGCGCCAATTGGGAGTGGCTGCGCCTGACGCTGCCGCAACCGCCTTCCCCCCTGATTTCCGTCGGCGTGGCCGCGCTGCTGCTGGCCGGCATGCTGGCGCTCGCGTCCGCGTGGCTGGCGGGCCAGCGCAGCGGCGTGGCCGATCCGGCCTGGGTGCTGCGCTATGTGGTGCCCGCGGTGTGCGCCGTATGGCTGTTCGGCGGCGTCACGGCAGTGGTGCGCGGGCGCGCCGACGCGCCGCCGGCCAGCGCGGGCTGGTCGCTGTTTTCGGTGCCGGCGGCATTCGCCGCCTGGGCCGTGCTGGCGCAGATGTTCATGGCGCGCGGCGCCGGTTTCGTGGTGTCGCTGCTGGCGCTGGTGTGGGTGGCCGACATCGCCGCCTATTTTGCCGGCCGTGCGTTCGGCAGGCGTAAACTGGCTCCGCGGGTCAGTCCGGGCAAGACCATCGAGGGCGCCATCGCCGGCGTGCTCGGCGCGGTCGTCTGGATCGGCCTGTCCAGCCTGTGGGCCGGCACCTTCGGCCACGCCCTGGTCGAGCGCTGGACGCTGTGGCTCGCGCTGCCGATCGCCGCGCTGCTGGGCGTGCTGTCCATCGTCGGCGACCTGTTCGAATCGTTGCTCAAGCGCCGCGCCGGCCGCAAGGATTCCAGCTCGCTGCTGCCCGGCCATGGCGGCGTCTACGACCGCATCGACGCGATCCTGCCGGTCGCGCCGTTCGCGCTACTTTTGTCTGGAGTGTTGTTTTGACGGCTTTTCAACGCGTCGTGGTGCTGGGATCGACCGGTTCGATCGGTGAAAGCACGCTGGATGTGATCGCCCGCCACCCCGAGCGGCTGGCGGTGTATGCCTTGTCCGCCTACAGCCGGATGCAGCGCCTGGCGGAACAGGCCGAAGCCAGCGGCGCGGCGGTGGTGGTGGTGCCCGACGAGGCCGCCCGCCGCCAGTTCGCCGCCGCCTGGAGCGGCGCGCGGCCCATGCCCGAGATCCGGGTCGGCGCGCAGGCGCTGGCCGATACCGCGGCCGACCCGCAGTGCGATTCGGTCATGGCGGCCATCGTCGGCGCCGCGGGCCTGCCCGCCGCACTGGCGGCCGCGCGCCGCGGCAAGCGCGTGCTGCTGGCCAACAAAGAGGCGCTGGTGGCCGCCGGCTCGCTGTTCATGCAGGCCATACGCGACAACGGCGCCGAACTCCTGCCTATCGACAGCGAACACAACGCGATCTTCCAGTGCATGCCCACCGGCGGGCGCGCCCTGGCGCCGGATGCGCCGGCGCCAGGCGTGCGGCGCCTGCTGCTGACGGCCTCGGGCGGGCCGTTTCGCGGCCGCGACCTGGAAGACCTGCACGACGTCACGCCGGCCCAGGCCTGCGCCCACCCCAACTGGAGCATGGGCCGCAAGATCTCGGTGGATTCCGCCACCATGCTCAACAAGGGCCTGG
>Ga0182742_1000923_pt1 | contig 41126 bp, 37 predicted proteins | sample eDN5th37CBELigMG_FD_128880 | JGI IMG/M metagenome (GOLD analysis project Ga0182742, IMG submission 128880) | Enriched Miracle-Growth compost microbial communities from Emeryville, California, USA - eDNA 5th pass 37_C BE-Lig MG (version 2)... ... | reverse complement strand
GCTGGCCGACTGGCCGGGGCTGGCCGAGGATCGGCTCTTCGAGAACCGCGACCTGCAGCCCACGCGCGACCTGCGTGCCATCGCCAAGGCCCTGCTGCGCGACCACCTGCGGCTGCAACCGGCCGCCGTTGCGGCCGCCTTCCCGGATAGCGAGGCAATTACGCCGGAGGCCGGGCTGTTCCGCGCCTGATACCCGCAGGCGCGGAACAGCCCTTCAGTCTCTCCGCTGGGGGGCTTACGTTCCGGACTGCCTCCCGCCTGCCGATCAGGCGATTCCTGAAGCACGCAGAGAGGCCCGGGCATCGGCCTGGGCCAGACGCGGGGAAGAGACGCGGGGAAGATCAGAGCCGGGCAGAGCGGAGATTCCGCCGGCCCGGCCTTTCGTCAGGTGGCCGGGTCGATCCAGCCAACATGCCCGTCCGGGCGCCGGTAGACGACGTTCAGCTGCCCGCTGGCATGGTTGCGGAACATCATCACAGGCGCCTGGCTCAGGTCCAGCCGCATGACCGCCTCGCTGACGGTTAGGCGGGCAATCTCCGTGGGTGTCTCGGCGACAATGGCGCCATGATGCTCGCCGTTATGCCCGTCCAGCGGGATCTCTTCCGCCACAAGGCTTTCCTCTGTCAGCCCGTCCAGCAGGATCTCGCGGTCGATCGGCTCCTCCGGCTCCTCGACCGGACGCGCCAGCACCACCTCGCGCGCCGTCTCGGCGGTGCTCGGCAGCCGTGTCTCGGCCAGGTTGCGCGAATGCTCGTTCATCCGCCGACGATAGCGGCGCAACCGCTTGGCGATGTGTGAGGCTGCCTCGTCGAAGGCGCGCTGCGCCTCCGGGCCTTCACCCTCACCGCGAAGGCTGAGCCCGCGCCCCGCATGGATGTCGATGGTGCAGGTGAAGAACGCGCGGTTCCGGAAGAAGGTGACATACGCTTCCAGGGCGTGGTCGAAGTACTTCTTTGTGACAGCATTCAGCCCCTCGGCCACATGGACCCGAAGGGCATCCCCCGTTTCGACCTGCTTCCCTGAGACGACGATATGCATGGCGGGCTAACCCCTCCTTTTTACTGAGAGGGGCCGCCCCGGAGGGACGGCGGGGCGGGCGGGTCGTGCCCGCTCCGGGTCAGGCCGGGACGGCCTTCTCCCGTTTGCGCTGCACGGATGATGGAATGCGCAGCGCTTCCCTGTATTTGGCCACCGTCCGCCGGGCGATGTCCACCCCTTCCTGTCGCAGAGCAGAAACAATCGCGTCGTCGCTCAGGATATTCTCCGACGTCTCGGCAGCCACCATGCTGCGGATCCGGTGACGGATCGCCTCGGCGCTGAACGTCTCGCCCGATGTACCTCCAATGGCGGTGGTGAAGAAGTATTTCAGCTCAAAGTTGCCCCGCGGCGTGGCGATGGACTTGTTGGCGGTGACGCGGCTGACGGTGGATTCATGCATCTCCACGGCCTCGGCCACGTCGCGCAGGATCAGCGGCCGCAGATGGCCGACACCGTGGCGGAAAAAGCCCTCCTGCCGCCGCACGATCTCGCCCGCCACCCGCAGGATGGTGCTGGACCGCTGCTCCAGGCTCTTCACCAGCCAGTTGGCCGCCTGGTACTTTTCCGAGAGGAAGGCGCGGTCCTCACGGGTGGCGCGGCGCTGGACCTGGGCATGGAAGCCGCGGTTCACGAGCACGCGGGGCAGGGTGTCGGGGTTCAACTCCAGGATCCACTCGCCCTCCGGCGCGCCGGCGGGAGCACGGCGCATCAGCACGTCCGGCACCAGCAACGGGGCGGGGCCGCTGTCCTGCCCGGCGCCGGGCTTGGGGTCGAGCCGCCGCAGCTCGGCGGCCATGTCGGCGAGGTCTTCCGCATCCACCCCGCAGATCCGCATCAGCCTGCGCAAGTCGCGTCGCGCCAGCAGGTCGAGGTTGTCCAGCAGCGCCGCCATGGCGGGATCCAGCCGGTCGCGCTCGGCGAGCTGCACGGCCAGGCACTCGCGGAGCGAACGGCAGAACATGCCGACCGGCTCGAATCGCTGCATACGCACGCGGATGCCGGCGACCCGCGCTTCGGCGCAGCCCAGCGCGGCGGCGATCGCCGCATCCTCGGCGAGCAGGCGGCCGGAGGGATCGAGCAGCGCGATGAGCTGCGCCGCGATCAGCCGGTCGGAGGGGTCAGGGAAGGTGAGGCGGACCTGCTCCGCCAGTTCCTCGCGCAGGCTGCGGGGACGACCGGCCACCGTTTCCTCGATGCCCGGCAGGTCCTCGAAATCGGCCCGGCCACCCCGCCCGGCACTGTCGCCGTCATAGACGTTCGACCAATCGCCGATGTCGAGCGGCGCATCCGCCTCGGCCGGAAGGCTGGCGGCACTGGCGCCCTCGTAGCTGTCGGGCATGGCGGCGGGGGGCGGTTCGGCGCCGGCGGGCGGCTCGGCCTCGGCGCCGTCGGGCCGCTCATCGCGCTCCAGCAAGGGATTGCGCTCCAGCTCCTCCTCGACGAAGGCGCTGACCTCCAGGTTGGAGGACTGCAAGAGCTTGATGGCTTGCCGCAACTGCGGCGTCATCACCAGGGACTGGGTAAAGCGCAGGTCGAGCCGGGGCCCGATGGCCATGGCCTAGTTCGCTCCCACCGCGCGCGGGCGCCCTGGCACGCGCATGCTACAGGCTGAAACTCTCGCCGAGATAGACCCGCCGCACGCCCTCATGCGCCACGATGTCGGCCGGCGTGCCTTCCATCAGAACCTGGCCGTCATGCAGGATATAGGCGCGGTCGATGATCTCCAGCGTCTCGCGCACGTTGTGGTCGGTGATCAGCACGCCGATGCCGCGGTTCTTCAGGTGCCGCACCAGCTCGCGGATCTCGCCCACCGCAATGGGGTCGATGCCCGCCAGCGGCTCGTCGAGCAGGATATAGGCGGGGTGGGTGGCCAGCGCGCGGGCGATCTCGCAGCGCCGCCGCTCGCCACCGGAGAGAGCGAGGGAGGGGGAGCGGCGCAGATGCGTCAGGCCAAATTCGGCCAGCAGTCCGTCCAGCATCTGCTCGCGGCGCTCGCGGTCCGGCTCGACCACCTCCAGCGCGGCGCGGATATTGTCCTCCAGGCTGAGGCCACGGAAGATCGAGGCCTCCTGCGGCAGGTAGCCCAGGCCCATGCGGGCGCGGCGGTACATCGGCAGGGTGGTGACATCCTGCCCGTCCATGAAGACCTGCCCCTGATCCGGGCGGACCAGGCCGGTCATCATGTAGAAGGTGGTGGTCTTGCCAGCACCATTCGGCCCGAACAGCCCGACCGCCTCGCCGCGCTGCACCCGCAGCGAGACGTTGCGCACCACGGGGCGCTTCTTGTAGCGCTTGCCGAGCCCCTGCGCGATCAGCCCACCCTCGCCGGCAATGACCTTCAGCGACGCGCTCACCGCGGGCGGCCCTGCTCTGGCTGCAGCGCCTGCTGCCCCTGCTGCGGGATGATCAGGCCCTGCACCCGCTGGCCCGGCGTCGAGACCAGCCGGGCCACGCCGCTGCGCATGTTCACGATGGCCTCCTGGCCGTTCAACTGGTTGTCGCCCCGGGTGATGCGGACGCCGCCGAGCAGCCGGGCCATGCCGGTCACCTCCGAATAGACGCCGCGGTCGCCGCGCACCACCTCGGTGGGGGTGCGGATCTCGACATTGCCGAAGGCCTCCACCCGTTCAAGCTGGCTGCCTTCCTTGCTCGCGGCGGGAGCGGCGCGCGGTGCCCCGTCGCGGTCCTGGAAGTAGCCGACCAGCGTGTCGGCGAAGATCTGGCGCTGATCCTGGGTGACCACATGCGCGGCACCGCGCGCCACGGCCATGTGCTTCTGCGGCCAGTATTCCATGCTGTCGCGCGACGTCAGCACCTCCTGCGGGGTGGTCAGCTTCAGCGCGCGGCCGGTCATCACCAGCACCGCCTGGTCCATGTCGTAGATGGCGCGGTCGCCCTCGGCATGCTCGGTGGCGCTGTCGATCTTCACGTTGCCCTCGGCCTCCAGCCGCCAGATCTCGCCGCCGGACATCGGGCTCTCGGCGGGGGCGGGGGTGGCGGCGGGCTGGCCGGCGCGAGGGCGGTAGCGGGCGATCAGCCGGTCGGCGGTCAGGGTCACCCCCTCCCGCACGGCGCGGGCGTTGCCGCGGGCGATCACCACCTGCTCCTGCTGGCGCCACTCGATGCCGTTGGTGGCGGTCACCTCGATGGGGCCGCCCTCAGTAAGATCGAGCGCCTGGGCGGAGGCCGCCGCCGGCAGGGCGAGGGGCGCCAGCAGCGCCAGGGCAGGGAGGAGGTGGCGCGGGCTCACCGGCCACCCTCCAGCACGGCCTTGGCATTGCCGGTGAAGACCACCACCTGGCCACGGTTCTCCAGCCGGAAGCCCTCGCTGACGATGGTGCCGAAGGGGCCTTGCGCCGCCACCGGCCGGTCGCCCGTGGCGCCGCCGGCGACCAGGTCGATCTTTGCCGCCTCGGTGCGCAGCGTGCTGCCGTTGTCATGCCAGAGCGTCACGTCGCCGCTGAGGTCGAGCATGTTGTTGTCGCGCGCATACTGACCCTGGTCGGACTCCAGCAGCACCCAGGCGCCATTGCTCAACACCATGTCGGCGCGCGGATGGTCGAGGTCCACGAGGTTGCGCTGCTCCTGCTGCACGGCCGAGTTGGCGGTGATGGTGAAGGGGCGGTTCTGCTCATCCACGCCCTGGTAGCGGGCGCTGGAGATCCGCATCGCCTCGGTCGCGGCCTGGGTGACGCGACGGAAAGCGAGGCGGCCCCTGTCCTCCGCACGGTCGAATTCCGGCCAGAGCGCGATCAGCGCAAGCAGGGCGAGCGCCCCGACCGGGAGCAACCACTTGGCCACCTGCACCAGCAGGCGACGGCGTGCCAGGGCGCCGGCGCTGACCGTCACCCGCGCGCGAGAAGGCAGCAGCACGCGGCTGCGGCCCGGGGCGGCGGAGCGGTCGGCCCGCGGAGCGGCCGGAATGTCGCGTGGAGGAAGGGGCAAGGTCATGCGGTGGCTTTGTTGGCCCAGGCCATGCTCCCGCTCCGCCCGCGCGGCGGGCGCGGGAACGACGAGGAGGAGAGGGGACAGGGCTGGAACAGGAACGGCCTCACCCGGCTTGTATGGGGCTGGCGCCCCGCGGGGTCAACGCAGGAGCACGTTCTTCCCTACCAAAAACCGTGCCAAAGTTTTGCCGAAATCTCTCAGTCTGGGACGTTAATGCGTGAAGATATCCGGATCGCCATAGCCCAGCAGGTCCAGCGCCCCGCGCGTGGGCAGAAAGCGGAAGCAGGCCTCAGCCAGTTCAAGCCTCCCTTCGCGCCGCAGCAGGGCCTCCAGGCGGGCCCAGAGCGCGTGCAGGTGCAGCACGTCGGAAGCGGCATAGGCGAGCTGCTCCGGCGTCAGCTCCGCCGCACCCCAGTCGGAGGATTGCTGCTGCTTGGAGATATCCACGCCCAGCAGCTCGCGGCAGAGCTCCTTCAGCCCGTGCCGGTCGGTGAAGGTGCGCACCAGCTTGGAGGCCACCTTGGTGCAGCGCACCGGGGCGCATTCCACGCCCAGCGCCCCGCGCAGGATGGCCACGTCGAAGCGGGCGAAGTGGAACAGCTTCACCACCCCTGGATCGGTCAGCAGGGCCTTGAGGTTGGGGCAGTCGGCACCACGGCCGCCGAGATGGGACGGGATGATCTGCACGCAATGGGCATTGCCGTCGCCGGCGGAGAGCTGCACCAGGCAAAGCCGGTCACGCCGCGGGTCGAGGCCCATGGTCTCGGTGTCGATGGCGACCACCGGGCCGAGGTCGAGGCCTGCGGGCAGGTCATGCTTGTGGAGCTTGATCATCACGTTCGGCGCGAACAGGGTGCTTCCCATCTTCGCCATCCCCTGCCTTACTGATTCACCACTTCCGCCAGCCGGTGTGACCGGCGAGGGGGGAGGGGAAATGCCCAGGAAAGGACTCGAACCTTCACGACCTTGCGGTCACTGGCACCTGAAGCCAGCGCGTCTACCAATTCCACCACCTGGGCAAGGGGGCGAACCGCCGAACGGCGTGGGGCGGCTTTTATGGGGTCCACCAAGCCTCGTCAACAGGGGTTTTGCAGAATTTTTGCAGCGCTCGCGCCGGCTGGCTTTCATCACCGCTGCCAATGATGCCGATGCCTATTGCCGCATCGCGCCGGCTCCTCCGGCGCGCCATCTAGGGAGCCGGACATGCAGCAGCAGGGCTTTGCCATGATTGAGATCCGTCCCTTCGAGAGCCTCGGCGGCGCCAGCTTCGGCTGGCTCAAGGCCAAGCATCACTTCGCCTTCGGGCGGTACCATGACCCGGCACGGATGAGCTGGGGCCGCCTGCGCGTCTGGAACGACGACGAGATCGCCCCCGGCACCGGCTTCGACCCGCATCCGCACCGGGACATGGAGATCGTCACCTTCGTGCGGCAGGGCGCCATCACGCATCGGGATGACCTGGGCAATGAGGGCCGCACCGAAGCGGGCGACGTGCAGGTCATGTCGGCGGGCACCGGGATCACCCATGCCGAGTACAATCTGGAGCCCGTCACCACCACGCTGTTCCAGATCTGGATCCACCCGGACCGCCACGGCGCCACCCCGGCCTGGGGCACCCGGCGCTTCCCGCGGGCGGATGGCGAGGGCTTCACCGTGCTGGCCAGCGGACGGGCCGCGGATGAGGGCCATGGCGCCCTGCCGCTCAACGCCGATGCCGCCGTGCTGGCCGCGAACCTGGCGGAAGGCGCCTCGGCAGTGCTCGACTTTGCTCCGGGGCGCAGCGCCTATCTTGTCGTCGGCAGGGGGCGCGCGCGGGTGAACGGCCAGTTGCTCAACGAGCGCGATGGGGCGGCCATCGCGGAGGAGACCCGCATCGCCGTCACCGCCGAGGGCGGGCCGGCAGAGGTGGTGCTCGTGGAAACGGCGGCAGGGTGAAAGTGCCGGGGGGAATGAATTCTCCCCCGGACCCCCTCTTCTTTTTTCTGTCAGTCCGCCGCACGGGCGGAGCACGCCGGCGCGGCCGAGAACTGACAAGAAGAAGATGGGGGTCCGGGGGAATTCTTTCCCCCGCCTTCTTCCCGGCGCGGCAACCCGGGGCTAGGCCGCCGGTTCCGACCCCAACGATCCTGACTCGGGAGTTCCGCCCCATGCGCCTCAGCTTCAACCTGGCCGGGCTGGCCCTGGCCGGCCTGCTCGCCGCCCCTGCCATGGCGCAGCAGCCCGCCACCGATACCCTAGCCGCCGTGAAGGGACGCGGCACCCTCGCCTGCGGCGTTTCCACCGGCGTGGCCGGCCTTTCCCAGGCGGATTCGCGCGGCGAATGGCGTGGCATCGATACCGACTTCTGCCGCGCCGTCGCGGCGGCCGTGTTCGGGGATGCCAGCAAGCTCCGCTTCGTGCCCACCACGCCGCAGAACCGCTTCACGGCGCTCCAGTCGGGCGAGATCGACCTGCTCTCGCGCGGCACCACCTACAGCTTCACGCGCGATACCGGCATCGGCCTCAGCTTCACCGACGTGGTGGTGCATGACGGCCAGGGCTTCCTGGTGAAGCGCGACCTCGGCGTGAAGTCCGCCAAGGAGCTGGACGGCGCGACCGTCTGCCTACAGCCCGGCACCACCACCGAGCTGAACCTCACGGACTGGGCACGCGCCAACAAGGTGAGCTTCCAGCCTGTGCTGATCGAGAACTTCCAGGAGGCCACCAGCGCCTTCCTCGCCGGCCGCTGCGACGTCTACACCACCGATCGCACCGGCCTCGCCGCCATCCGCGCGACGCAGGGTGCCAATGCCGACCAGTTCCTCATCCTGCCCGAGACGCTCAGCAGCGAGCCGCTCGGTCCCTTCGTCCGCAAGGACGACGCACGCTGGACGGACATCGTGAAGTGGGTGCGCAATGCGCTGATCGCGGCGGAGGAGTACGGCGTCACCGCCGCCAACGCGGAAAGCCGCCGGCAGGACGCCAGCCCCGAGGTGCAGCGCCTGCTCGGCACCACGGGTGATTTCGGCAAGCGACTCGGGCTCGACAATGCCTGGGCGCTGCGCGCCATCACGGCGGTCGGCAATTACGGCGAGATGTGGGAGCGCAACATGACTCCCGTCGGTGTGGACCGCGGCCGCAACGCGCTGGTGCGTGACGGCGGGCTGATGTGGTCGCCGCCCTTCCGCTGAGCCGGTTCACGGCGCCACGCAGGCACCGTATGCAGGGCTGCGGGGGAGGAACCCCCGCAGCCCTTTGTCTTTCCCGCCCACTCCGTGGAAAGACACCGTGACAGGAGCCCGCCATGCCCGAGCCGATGCCGATCCGGCCCGAGACCGACCTTCTGCTGGTGGTGGATGTGCAGCCCGACTTCATGCCCGGCGGCGCCCTGCCGGTGCCGGAGGGGGATGCGGTGGTGCCGGTGATCAATCGCCTGCTCGGCCGCTTCGCCCATGCCGTGGCGACGCAGGACTGGCACCCGGCGGACCATGCCTCCTTTGCCAGCCAGCACCCGGGCCAACGGCCCTTCGCGAGCGTCACCCTGGCCTATGGCGAGCAGACCCTCTGGCCGGACCACTGCGTCCAGGGCACACGGGGCGCCGACCTGCATCCCGACCTGGATGCCCGGCGCTTCGAGCTTGTGCTCCGCAAGGGCTTCCGGCCGGCGATCGATAGCTATTCCGGCTTCCGCGAGAACGACCGCAGCACGCCCACCGGCCTGCACGGCTACCTGCGCGAGCGTGGCTTCCGGAGGCTCTTCGTCGCCGGCCTCGCGCGCGGCTACTGCACGGACTACACGGCGGAGGACGCCGCCGAACTGGGCTATGAGGTGATGCTGATCGAGGATGCCTGCCGCGGCATCACCCCGGAGGCCACGAAGGCCGGCACGCGCCGCCTGCGCGAGCGCGGGGTGCGGTTCCTGCGCAGCGAGGCCCTGCGGGCCGGATGAGCGGGGGCGCCACGACCCCCGCCAGTTGCGTCAGCTCGCCAGACGGATCGGCCCCTGCATGCCCGGCCAGTCGGAGTAGCCGGTGCTGTCGCCGCCGTACCAGTACTGCTTGGGCGCCTCGGCCAGCGGGGCGCCGCTGCGCAGCCGCTCAACGAGGTCGGGATTGGCGATGAAGGGGCGTCCGAAGCTGATCAGGTCGGCATTACCCTCCTGCAGCGTCTTCTCCGCCAGCTCGGCCGTGTAGTTGTTGTTGGCGATGTAGGCGCCCCGGAAACGCCGGCGGAGCGCCGGGTAGTCGATGCCGTTGGCGTCGCGGCTCATCTGCGTGACGCCCTCGATGTCGTGCACATACATCAGTCCGAAGCCGTTGAGCGCGTCGAGATAGGCGCCGAAGGTCGCCATCGGGTCGCTGTCGAGCGGCGTCTCGCCGGGCTGCGTGGTGCCGGGCGAGATGCGGATGCCGACGCGCTCGCCGCCGCCCCAGACCTCCGTCACCGCGCGCACCACCTCCAGCGGGAATCGCAGCCGGTTCTCCAGCGAGCCGCCATAGCGGTCGGCGCGCTTGTTGGTGCTGTCGCGGATGAACTGCTCCAGCAGGTAGTTGTTGGCCGAGTGGATCTCGACGCCATCGAAGCCCGCATCCTTCGCGCAGCGCGCGGCATGGCGGTAGTCCTCGACGATGGCCGGGATCTCGTCGGTCTCCAGCGCGCGCGGGGTGACGTGGTCCTTCAGGCCGCTCTGGGTGAAGGCCTGGCCCGCCGGCTTGATGGCGGAGGGCGCGACCGGCAGGGCACCGCCATGCAGGTCCGGATGGGAGATGCGGCCGGTATGCCAGAGCTGCAGCACCATTTTGCCGCCCTGCGCCTGCACCGCGCGCGTGACGCGCTGCCAGGCCTCGACCTGCGCCGGGGTCCAGATCCCCGGCGTCATGGCGTAGCCGCGCGCCTGGGCGGAGATGTTGGTGGCCTCGGAGACGATCAGCCCGGCGCTCGCGCGCTGCGCGTAGTAGTCGGCGGCGTAGTCGGGCACGACGCCCTCCTCGCTGGACCGGCTGCGGGTGAGCGGCGCCATCACGATGCGGTTGCGCAGCGGGAGGGCGCCCAGCGTGAAGGGCTGGAACAGCATGTTCGGTGTGTCGGGCATGGTCTTTCCGGGAAAGCTGTGGGAGGGCGCCACGGCCCTCCACTCGCCCGGATAAAGGGCGCAGGGGCGCGGCGGGTTGCAGCCCGCCATGCCCCATGCCTTCAGCCGCCCTCGACGAACTTGGCGAAGGCGTCGCCGTAATCGGGATGCCAGCGCGAGAGGGGCGGGCGGTTCTCGACGATGTCACCCGCAGCCCAGAGGATGCGCCGCTCGTCCAGCGCGCGCGATACATCGTTGTCGGGGCAGAGGATGTAGAAGTCACCGGCTCCCAGCCGCTCCAGCATGAAGTCGGCGGTCTGCTCGGGCGTCCAGGCGCCCGCCGGCTTCTCGGTGCGGCCATTGGCGGTGAGGCCGGTGAATACGAAGCCGGGGATCAGCAGATGCGCGCTCAGCTGGCAGCCCGGCGTGTTGCGAAGCTCGTGCTGCAGCGCCTCGGTGAAGGCCTTCACGCCCGCCTTGGAGACGTTGTAGGCGGGATCGCCCGGCGGGGTGGTGATGCCCTGCTTCGAGCCGGTGTTGATCACCAGCCCCGGGCGCCCGCGCGCGATCATGCCAGGCACGAAGGCCTGGGTGCCGTGAATGATGCCCCAGAGGTTGACGCCCAGGATGCGCTCCCAGTGGCCGGGCGGGCCGAAGATGGTGCTGCCCGGCTGCACGCCGGCATTGTTCATCAGCACGTCGGTGCCGCCGAAGCGCGCGCACACCGCGGCCTCCAGTTGCGCCAGCTCCTCGGCGCGGCTGACATCCACCCGCTGCGTCATGATATCCGCCGCGCCACCGGGCGCGGCTGCGGCAAGAGCTTCGGCGGCGCGGCCGAGGCTCTCCTCCGCGACATCGGCGATGCAGACCCGGAGGCCGCGCTGCGCAAAGCGTGTCGCCGCGGCGAGGCCGATGCCGGCGGCTCCGCCCGTGACGACGGCCACGGCGCCGGGATGCAGGGCAGGGTGAGGCATGGCGATTTCTCCAGCAGGGCGCGGGGCGATCCTGCAAGAATGCCGGCCGGCGCCGCATGTTGCACCGGCCTGCCCTTGCCCAGAGGCAAGCCGCTCAGGCTTCCGGGGCCACCCCCAGCTTCTCCAGCTCGACGGCGGGCTCCTTCGTCTCCGGCATGGCCGGCTTCTCCGGCGCGGGCGGCCGGCGCTCCTCGGCGATGCGCTCCATTCGCCGCCCCAGTTCGGGCGCCTCTGCCAGCAGGCGCTGGAAGTCGGCCGCGTTCAGCTCCAGCAGGTGGCAGAAGCTGGTGGCGCGGGCCCGCTCCCGGCGACGGGACGGGGTCAGCAACTCCGCCTCACCGAAGAAGTCGCCATGCGTCAGCGGGATCTCGGCGCCCTCTCCCTGCAGCATGACGTCCCCGCGACTGATGAAGAAGACCGAGCGTGGCCGCTGCCGGCGGTGGTAGATCCACTCGCCCGGCACCGCGAAGCGGATGGTCACGCTCATCGCCAGGTCGTGCAGCAGGGCGTCCTGCAGGCCGGCGAAGATCGGGAACTCCTCGATCCGCTTGTCGAGCCCGGACTGGATGTTGAACTGCAGCGGCCGCGTCACCTGCCGGCGCAGCGCCTCCAGGCTGCGCATCAGCTCCTCGTACAGCTCCTCGCCGACCAGCGATTCCTGCTTCAGCAGGGCATATTCCTCCACCTCCAGCCGCAGGCCGATCTGCCGCAGGATCCGCGTCTCCAGCGCCTCGGCATAGCCGGGATACTGCAGTCGCAGCGTCTCCATCGCATCCGCCAGCAGGTCCTCGCGGCGGCCGACGATGTCGGAGACCACCTCCGTCACGCGGGCGCCCAGCACCGGCTCCATCCGGCGGCGCATGAAGCGCTGCATGGAGAGGGCGACGAGGTGCGCCAGCAGCAGCATCTCGAAGCGCTCGGCCATGCAGTGCATCAGCGGCTTGTCGATGCGGAACTGCCGGTGCAGCCACTGCGCGAGATGAAAGCGCATCCCGGGCTGCAGCCGCCGCCGCGCCGCCCGGATGTAGCCGAGCCGCCCTTCGCTTCGGGCGCCGTCGATCATGCTCTCGGCGGTCCAGAGCAGGTTCTCCATCACCCGCCGCGACAGGCCCTGGTCCTGGAACATCTCCAGCAGCAGCGAGCGTTCCTGCGAGGCAAAGGTGATCAGGCCGAGGGTGACGCGCTCACGATCGCTGATGGCGGTGTCGAAGGTGTTGGCGGCGGTCTCCATCTTCACCCGGCGCTCGTACATCTCCACCACATGCGCGGCGGCCGGGGCGGAGAAGCCGTACTCGACCGCCGTGCGGCGCAGCTTGTCCCGCACCTCGCCCAGGCCGATGGCCACCACCTGGGTGCGCAACGCCTGGTCGGAGGGGGAGAGGCGGTCGAGCTTCAGCGCGCGGACCAGGAAGCGCAGCGTGGTGCCGTTCACCAGCAGGGTGGAAAGCACATAGCCGGTGGCGACGATGGCGACGAACTGCTGCACCTGCCGCGGCACCGCGTGGTTCTCGGTGACGGCCAGCGCCAGGGCCAGGGTGATGGCGCCGCGCAGCCCGCCCCAGAGCATCGTCACCTTGAAGGGGATCGGCACCCGCTGCGACAGCCGCGCCAGTCGCAACAGCGGCATCACGCCGAACAGCACGGCGGCGCGTGCCGCCATGGCCGCCACGATCACCACGCCGATCAGCTCCAGGTCGTGCTGCTCCATGCCGAGCAGCAGGCGCGGCACCAGCATCGAGGCCAGCACGAAGACCATCGAGCTGGCCCAGAAGGAGAGCTGATCCCAGATATCCTGCAGGAACTGCCAGGAGCGCGGACGAAAGGTGGAGGGCCCGACGGCGCTGACCGTCAGCCCCGCCGCCGCCGCGGCCACCACGCCGGAAAAGCCCAGCACCTCGTCGCAGAGGATATAGCTGAGATAGGGCAGGGCCAGGGTCAGCGTGACCTCGGCGGTGCGGTTGCCGCCGAGCCAGGGCAGCACGGTCATCATCAGGCGCGCTAGCACGAAACCGACCGCCAGCCCGCCCACGAAGGAGGAGACGAAGGTCAGCCCTACCGCCAGCATGGAAGCCGAATGCTGGCCGGTGAGCTGGCCGAGGAAGATGGTGAAGATCGAAATGGCGGCGGCGTCGTTCAGCAGGCTCTCGCCCTCGACCAGGCGGGTCAGGCGGCTGTTGGCGCCGATCTCGCGGAAGATGCTGACGACCGCCGAAGGGTCGGTGGTCGCCACGATGGCCCCCAGCATCAGGCAGGCGGTGAGCGAGACGCCGGCAAGGGGGGCCAGCGCAAAGCCGATCGCCGCCGTGGTCACCAGGACCGCGACCACCGCCATCACCAGCACCGGTGCCCAGTCCCGCGCCAGGCGGCGCACGTCGATCGAGAGCGACCCGTGGAAGACCAGCAGCGGCAGGAAGATGAAGAGAAAGGCCTCGGCATTCACCGGGAAGCGCACCAGGGTGCTGGCGGCCTCGTCGAGCGGCGTGGGGTGGGGCGTGCTCAGCAGCAGCGTGGCGCCGCCGCCGAGCAGCACGCCGACCACCGCGAGCAGAACGGTGCTGGACAGCATCAGCCGGCGCGCGAGAGGTTGGATGGCACTGACGACGATCAGCAACATGGCAATGACGAGGAGGGTATTGGGCAGGGTCGTCAGCATCGGTCCACTCGTCTGGCGCCATCCCGAGCGATGGCGGCGGCTTGGCAATGAAGGCTGTTCTGGCCCGGCTCTGCGGCGGATATAGGGCGAGTGGTGCCGATCGCATTGTGACATATCGCCTCCGGCCTGGCGCCAGGGCATGATCGCGGGAATGGAACAGAACAGGCACGCCTCTTCCCGGCACGCGCTGCGCGGCGCGGCGATCAGCTTTCAGGCCGACCCCTTCCTCACCGACCCGGACGCCGCCCTGGAGCACTGGCCTGACGCGCTGGTGGTGATCGAGGAGGGGCGCATCGCCTCGGTCGGCCCCTGGTCCGCCGCGGCTGCCGCCGGACTGGCCGTGACCCACTACCCCGATGCGCTGCTCTGCCCCGGCTTCGTGGACACGCATGTGCATTACCCGCAGACGCCGATGATCGGCGCCTATGGGGAGCACCTGCTGGAATGGCTGGAGCGGTATACCTTCCCCGCCGAAGCGGCCTTCGCCGATCCGGCGCATGCCGCCAGTGTGGCGCGGGTCTTCTTGCGCGAGTTGCTGGCGGCCGGCACCACCACGGCGGCGGTCTACTGCACCAGCCATGCCACCTCGGTGGAGGCCTTCTTCGCCGAATCAGCACGGCTGAACACCCGCATGATCGCCGGCAAGGTGCTGATGGACCGCTACGCCCCCGAGGGCCTGCTTGATTCGCCAGGCGGCGGCATCGCCGAATCCCGCGGGCTGATCGAGCGCTGGCATGGCCGTGGGCGGCAGCTCTATGCCGTCACCCCACGCTTCGCCCCGACCTCCAGCCCAGGCCAGCTCGAGGCCGCCGGGCGGCTCTGGCGCGAGCATCCCGGCACATACCTTCAGACCCATCTTTCCGAGAGCATGGCCGAGATCGCGTGGGTGCGCGAGCTCTTCCCCGAGGCGGAGAACTACCTCGACGTCTACCACCGCGCCGGGCTGACCGGGCCGCGCGCCATCTTCGGCCACGGCGTCCATCTCTCCGAGGGCGAGTTCTGCCAGTGCCACCGCACCGGCTCGGCGCTGGCCCATTGCCCGACCTCCAACCTGTTCCTCGGCAGCGGCCTGTTCCGCGCCTTCGCCGCCAAGCGGGCGGACCGCCCCGTGCGGCTCGGCCTCGGCAGTGATCTTGGAGCCGGCACCAGCTTCTCGCCCCTGCGGACCATGAGCGAGGCCTACAAGGTCGCGCAGCTCAACGACACGCGCCTCTCCGCCCTGCACGCCTTCTACCTGGCCACGCTGGGAGGCGCCGAGGCGCTCTACCTCGACGACCGCATCGGCCGCATCGCGCCGGGCTATGAGGCCGACCTCGTGGTGCTGGATCTCAAGGCCACGCCGCTGCTCGACTTCCGCATGGGCTTCTGCCGCGACCTCGCCGAGCGGCTCTTTGTATTGATGACCCTTGGGGATGAGCGTGTCATCCGCGCCACATACGTGGCCGGCGTGCTGGCCGCCGGGCATGAAGGCTGATTTCCGCCGTTACATGCCGAAACTGCCCCGAGGCAGCCACGTTGCTCCGGAGCCGGCCGGAAGGGCGGCCTTGGCTGCGGCGGAGGGCGCTTGCCCTCTCCGCTTCCCTCAACCGGAACCAGGCCGCCGCTCTCCCGCGGCCGCTCCTGGCGGAGACTCTCGCATGTCGATCATCTGGACTATCATCATCGGCTTCGTCGCCGGTCTCATCGCCAAGATGCTGATGCCCGGCCGCGATCCCGGCGGCTTCATTATCACCATCCTGCTCGGCATCGTGGGTGCGATCGTCGCGACCTATCTGGGTCAGGCCATCGGCTGGTACCGTGCCGACCAAGGAGCCGGATTCATCGGTGCTATCGTTGGCGCCGTCATCCTGCTGGCGATCTACCGCCTGATCCGGGGGCGATCGACGCATACCTGAGGCCAGGAACATGGCTGGGGGGATGAACTCCCCCAGACCCCTTTCCTTTTCTCTTCGAGTTTCCGGCGCAGGCCGGCAGCGTGGTGCCCAGCTGACAAAACGAAGAAGGGGGTTCGGGGGAATTCATCCCCCCGAACCTTTATCTTAGAGCGCAACCACCAGCTTGCCGAAGTTGCGCCCTTCCAGCAGGCCGATGAAGGCCTCCGGTGCCTTCTCCAGTCCCTGGACCACGTCCTCTTTCCACTTCAGCTTGCCCTCCCGGACCCAGGCGGCGCCGCGCTGGCGCCAGACCGGCCAGGCGCGCGGGTGGTCGGAGATGATGAAGCCCTGTAGCCGCAACCGCTTGCGGTTGATGCTGGAGAGGTTCGGGCCGGGCGGCGGGGGACGGACATTGTAGGTCGCCACCGTGCCGCAAAAGGCCATGCGGCCGAACTCGCGCATGCGCGGAAAGACCGCCGCCTGCACCGCCCCGCCGACATTCTCGAAATAGACGTCGATGCCCTCGGGGCAGGCGGCGTCCAACGCCGCCTCCAGGTCGCCGCGATGATCCAGGCAGGCATCAAAGCCCAGCGTCTCCGTGACGTAGCGGCACTTTTCAGGGCCGCCGGCGATGCCGATCACGCGCGCCCCCATCTGCTTCGCGACCTGCCCGGCGACGCCCCCCACCGCGCCTGAGGCGGCGGAGACGACGAAGGTCTCGCCCGGCCGGGGCTGGCCGATCTCCGTCACCCCCACCCAGGCGGTGACGCCGGGCATGCCGAGCACGCCGAGCCAGGCGGTGGGCGGCACGCCACCCTCCTTCGGCAGCTTCAGCAGCGACCCGCCCGGCGCCACTGAATAGCGCTGCCAGCCTCGGGCTCCGCCCACCCAGTCACCGGGCGCGAAGCCGGGGTGCTGGCTCTCCACCACCTCGCCGACACACTCGCCCTCCATGACACCGCCGAGCGGCACCGGCTTGGCGTAGGAAGCCGCGTCGTCCATCCGCCCGCGCATATAGGGATCCAGTGAGAGGAAGCGGTGGCGCACCAGCACCTCCCCGGCAACCGGGCTGGGGCGAGGACCTTCGGAAAGCTCGAAGTGCTCCGGGTGCGGTCGGTCCTTCGGCCGCGCTCGCAAAAGAACGCGCAGGTTGTTTTCGGCCATATGGTGGAACTCCTCCCTTGCTTGGCCGCTGGGCTCGTCAGCGAAGCGGCAACAGGAGAGACAGCAGCGGAATGGCGCGGATGGCAAGCGTGAGCTATCTGACGACGCGGCACGGTTCCTGGGTGCCAGCCTGCCACGGGGGTGGCATGGCAGCCTCGGTCGCTACGATGGTCTGGAACGGAGAGACCACGCTGCGCTGATCACCGTCACCTTGGAGGATGTGCCGCCGCGCCGAGGCCGAGGCCGTGATCGCCTCGGCCAGACCTGGCGAAGACCTCGCCTGCCCGGTCCGGAGAGGCAGGGCTCGCCCTTACTCCCGCTCGCGCAGATAGTCCTCGCTGGTCCTGGGCCGGGGCCGGGCGGGGCCGGCATAGGGGTCGAGCTGCCCGCCCGTGGCAACGCCGACGCGGCAATCCTCGCAGAGGTCGAGCAGCGCCAGCCGCGCCGGGTCCTGGAACATCCAGTGGCCGTTGGCGCGCAGCCGCGCCTTCACCCGGTCGATCGAGGCGCGGGTGCCGAAGGCCTTGGCGCAGCTCGGGCAGATCGCCGGCTCCTCCTGCTTCACCACGCGGCGCGCCGCGGCTTCGGGCGCCAGGTTCAGGCGAGGGGTGAGGGTGATGACCTTCTCCGGGCAGGTATTGGCGCAGAGGCCGCACTGAACGCAGGCATCCTCGACGAAGGACAGCTCCGGCCGCTCCGGATTGGCGGCGAAGGCGCCGGTCGGGCAGACCATGGTGCAGGCGAGGCAGAGGGTGCAGCCCTCCACCGCCACGCTCGCCTCGCCGAAGGGGGCGCCGGCCGGCAGCGGAATGGCGGAGGCGGGGCTTCCGGCGGCCTCGCGCAGCGCGCCCAGCGCCGCCTTCAGGATTTCGCGGGGCGCGCCCATCGGCAGGAACTCGGCCCGCGCGGCGGGGGCGGGACGGGGAGAGGCGTCCAGCGCCTCGCGCAGGGAGAAGGGATCGTCGGTCTCGATGGTGCCCGGCGCATGCGGCAGGCCGAGCCCGGCCAGGGCGGCGGTGGCATAGTCCAGGTTGCGCAGCACTCCCTCGGCGCCGTGCGGCCGATGCGCCGGCAGCAGCAGCCGGACATCGCTGGCGCCCCAGGCGAAGGGAGCGACCAGCAAGGCGAGGTCGGCGGCGGTCGGCTCGTTCACCCGCACCGGCAGCACATGGGCCGGCAGGCCCGGGCCATGGCGGGCGAGTGCGTCGAGCATCGCCTCGCCGGCTTCGCCGTGCAGCAGCAGGGTGGGGGCCGAGCCGCCGGCCGCACGATAGGCCAGGAGCAGGGTGCGGATGCGCCGCAGCAGCGCGTCGGTCGGCGGCAGGGCGTATTGCGCCGCCCCAGTCGGGCAGACGGCGGCACAGGCGCCGCAACCCGCGCAGATCTCGGCGCTGATCGCCACGCTGTCCCAGTGGCCCTCGGCGCCGGGGGTGATGGCCCCGGTCGGGCAGAGATCGAGGCAGCGCGTGCAGCCGGTGCGCTTGTTGCGGGCATGGGCGCAAAGTCCGGCCTCGAAGCGGATGAAGCGCGGCTTGTCGAAGCTGCCGACCAATTCCCCCGCCTCGGCCGCGAGGCGGGCGATCGCAGCCGCATCCTCCGATGCCGCGCGCAGATAACCCTGCCGCACCTCATGTGCAGGGAAGAGCGGCGGCCGGCCGGTGAGGTCGAGGATCAGGTCGCACTGGCTGGTGGCGCCGTCGCGCGCCGCGCCCCAGCGATAGGTGGCGCGGGAGGAGGGGGAGGGAGCAGCGAAGCCGTCGATGGTGACCGTGAACTTGCCGAGCCAGCCGGTGGCGTTGCGCGCGCGGCCCCGCAGCACGGGGTATTCGGCCTGGGGGCGCGGGACCACCTCCTCCTCGCCGGTCAGCAGCACGGTGAGGTCGAGCTTCTCCTTCAGTTGCTCGGCCAATGCCAGTGCCGCCGCGTCCCGCCCGAGGATCAGCGCGATGCCCTGGCTCTCCAGCGGCACCAGCGGGGTAGGGGGCATGGGCACAGCGGCGGCGGCCAGCAGGGCGGCCATCTTCGGCCCGGCCTGCGCGCCATCCTCGGACCAGCCGGCCTGCTCGCGGATGTTGACGAAGTCGAGCCCCCCGGCATGGCCGGCGGCCTCCGCCTCCTGGCGGAACAGCGGCGCCTCCTGGGTGCAGCCGACGGTGATGTCCCCCTGGCCCAGCGCCGCCAGGAAGCGGTCGAGCTGGCTCCGGCAGAGTTGCTCGGCGGTACGCAGCCGGCCACCGCAGCCGCGCGCCAGCGCCTTGTCGTCCAGCGCCATGCTGTCCTCGCAACTGCAGGCGAAGACGGTGCGCGCGGGCTGGTTCGCGAAATCGGTCATGCAGTCTCCTGCCCGCTGTGCTGGCGCGGGCCGAAGCGCATATATCGTCCCGCCAACCCTATTTCCAAAGGAATGCCGCCCGGATGCGCGGAGGACTGCCCCATCTGCCCAGCCTGTTCGACCCGGTGCCGCTCGGCGCCGGCGAGGATACGCGGGCGCGCGCCATGGCCCTGGCGCCGGAACGGGGCGGCGGCACGCTCGCCTGGCGGGCCTCGCCCGAGCGCGTCGAGGCCGCCCTGGTGCTGGAGCCGGAGGAGCCGCTGGCCGCCGCCCGCGCCGCCGTGCTGGCCGCCGCCACGGCCTTCGCCGACGCGCTGGTGGTGCTCGGCCCGCCCGAGATCCCGGTGACGCTGCGCTGGCCCGCGCGCATCATGCTGAACGGCGCGGAAGTGGGCGCAGCGGTGCTCGGCGCCCCCCTCGGCACCCAGGATGCGGCCGTGCCGGACTGGCTGGTGGTCGGCTTCCGGGCCCGCTGGCGGCACCCGCCCGGCTATCAGCCCGGCCTGGACCCCAGCCGCACCGCCCTGGCCGAGGAAGGCTTCCTGGAGGTGCCGCCGGAAGAGCTGGTGGCCGCCTGGGCGCGGCACCTGATGGCCGGCTTCGCGGAATGGCAGCGGCGCGGCTTCTCCGCCATGGCCGAGAAGGCGCTGGCGCGGCTGGAGGTGGAGGACTGGATGCAGGGCGCCCGGCGCGGCCTCGACCCGGCCAGCGGCGACCTGATCCTGCGCCGCGAGGATGGCGAGGCCCGGCATTCCCTCGCGCGAGCCCTGGGGGAGGCAGTGGCATGACGCACCGGCTGCCGCGCACCCTGCGCCTCGACCCCTCGGACACGGTGGTCTTCGCGCACGCCGCCGAGCCGGGCGAATGGGCGGTGCCGGGCGGCTTTGCCTTCTGGGACGAGGACCCGTCGGCGCTCACCGGCAAGCGGCGGCAGGAATTCCGCGCGGGCTTCCTGGGCCTTGGCAGCTTTGGCTTCTCGACGCTGGTGGAGGTGACGGAGGCGAGCGCCGAGGAGCGCGCGGCGGCGGTGGCGGCGCTGGCGGCGCATATCCGCGCCCGCTACGGCGCGCCCGACGCGGCCGCGGCCCGCGCCGCCGCGGAGGAGGAGATCGGCTTCGCGGAATCGCTCTGCGACCATCCGCCGGGCACGGTGCTGGCGCTGGCGCGCAGCGTCGAGGCGGGCGCGGTGCGCGAGCGCTTCCGCACCCTCCACCGGCGGGAGGCGCAAGGCGGGGACTTCACCGGCCGCCCCGTTTTCGGCGTGGTGGAGGTGGAAGGGGAGGATGACGAACCGCCCGAGCATCCCGATCTGACGCAGGTGGGGAAGGAGTGACGATGCCGGATTTCTGGGTGGCTTCCGGCCACCAGCTCTGCGAGCGGGACGCCGAGGGCCGCCTGTTGGCGACGCCTGACCTCTGGCGCGCCTTCCTCGCCCGCCCCGAGCTGGTACCGCCCGAGGAGGCCTGCGGCGCCGAACGCGCGCTGCACCGCCGCCTGCTGGAGGACCCGGTACAGCCCGTACACCCTAACGCCCTCGCGGCGCTGGCCGATCCCGATGCGCGCGAGAACTGGGAAGTCTTCCTGGCCTTTCGCGACCGCGTGGCGGCGCAGCCGACGCTGGAGGCCGCCTGGCTGGCGCTGTACCGCGGGAAGGTGGGTGGCGTGCCGCCGTTGTTCCTGCAGATGCTGACGCAGCTTGTCGTCCGCGCCGCGCTGGAGGGGGTGGAGGACGCCTTTGCCCTGCGGGCGGGCGAGTGCCTGTTCCGCCCGCAGCGCGCCGCCATCCACCAGGGCGCGCTGCTGCTGGCGGACGAGGAGGTGGTGGCCGCCCGTGCCGAGGCGGCGGATCTGGGCCCGCTCGGCCGGCTGCTTTCCGAGGCTGGCGCGCCGGCGCGCGAGGTGGAGCTGGACGTGCTGGGCGAGCCGGAGCCTGAGGTCTATGCCGCGCGCTCGGACGCGCATGACTTCGCGCTGGACATCGCCGAGGGGCGGCCCGGCCAGCATGGGCTCGCCCGCGCGCTGGAGCATTTCATCCGGCATGTGCTGGGCGAGGCGGTAACGATCCGCCCGGTGCCGGTGATCGAGGATGCCGCCTGGAGCTGGCATGTCGGGCTGGACAGCGAGGCGACGGCGATCGCCAACGCGCTCTGGAATGGCGAGGCGGTGGAGCAGGCGCGGCTGGCGCGCATCCTCTGGCTGGGCGTGCTGGAGTTCGCGGACGGGACGCGGGTGCTGCCGCGGGTGGCGGGGCGCCCGGTCTATCTGGTGCTGGCGATGGACGCCGCGCAGCGGGTGCGGATGAAGCCGCAGAACCTTGCCACGGGCCTGCCGCTGATCGCGGCCGAGGCGGCGCTGTGAGGCCCTCAACGAAGCCCGGGGTCCGGGGAGGTGGTTGCCTTCCCGGCGGGGGTGCGGGGGCGGCGCCCCCGCGGCGCGCGCCATGAAGCCGGCCGACACCCCCCAGACGGAGCGCATCCCGGTCGCCGTCATCGCCGAGCGCCGGCCTTCCTCAAGCCCCTGGGCCGAGTGGTCCTGGCGGGTGGTGGAGGTGCTGGCCGAAGCTCCCGAGGCGCCGCCCTGGACGCTGCTGCGCCAGGAGGCCGGCCGCGCGCTCTACCTTGCCGGCCATGCCGAGATCGCGCTGCACCCGACGGACACCGACAACTACCGCCAGAACCTGGCAGCCGCCGAGCCGCGCCTCTGGGTGGTGCTGCGCGCCGCGCCGGGGGAGCCGGGCATGGCGCTGCACCTGGTGACGCTGGACCCGGGCGAGGCGCATCTCTACGCCGATGTCGGAAACGACGTGCTGGAGAGCCTGCCAATGCCGGATTTCCTGCGTAATCCGCTGGAGAGCTTCGTCGCCCGCCATCACCGCGAGCGCGGCTTCTACAAGCGCCGCCGTGACCGGGCCGACCCGGAGGCGATGGCGCGCCGCCGGCCGGAGGAGGAGCGATGAGCGGGGACGGATTCCTCTCACGCTGGTCCCGGCGGAAGCGCGGGCTGGAGCCGGAAGCGCCGGAGCCTGCCGCGCCGTCGCCCGCGCCTGATGCGGGGGCGGATGCCGCGCCCGCGGAGCCCGAATTCGACCTGGCCAGCCTGCCGCCGCTGGAAAGCCTCGGAGCGGAGAGTGACTTCTCCGTCTTTCTGCGCCCGCAGGTGCCGGCCTTGCTGCGGCAGGCGGCGATGCGGCGGATGTGGTCGCTCGACCCGGTCATCCGGGATTTCACCGGGCCGGCCGAATATGCCTGGGACTTCAATGCTCCGGATGGGGTGCCTGGCTTTGCGACGGAGCTGAGCGAGGAATTGGGGCGGCGGCTGGCGCAGGCGCTCGGCGGGCTGCCCGCGCCCGAGGCAGAGGAGGCGGAGGGGCCAGCCCAGGAGGAGCCGGGCACGCCGGACCAGGCAGAAGACGTTGCCGTTGCGGAGGTGCTGCCCCCGCCGGATGCCCCGGTCCGTCTCAGCGCGGCGGAACCGTTGCCCGCCCCTAAAGCCCCGGCACTGGACGAGGCGCCGCCAGCCTCGGCGGCACGTCGGCGGCACGGCGGCGCGATGCCGAGTTGATACTGAGAATACTTCGCAGTGTTTTCGGTGGTTGGCGCTCGACTTGCCGGCGCATGGCCCGCTGAGGCATTATAAAGTATTGGTCATCCTTGCATGTGAGGATGACGGAGCCCCAAGAATCGCCAGAGATAGGCATCGCCGCAGATGAGTTCCCCGGTCCCGCCGGCCGCATCCGACGACCCGCAGGCCCTCGACCTGCTGGAGCTAGAACGCGCCCGACTTTTCGCGCTGCTGGGGCGGCTGCTGGTGGCGCCGCCGGATGGCGCGTTGCTGGCCAGCCTGCGGGTGCTGCGTGGCGCGGCTGGCACGGTGCTCGGCACCGCCTATGACCGGCTGGCCGAGGCGGCGCGGCAGGCCACGCCTGAGCAGGCCGAGCGTGAGTTCCACGCGCTGTTCGTCGGCGTCGGGCGCGGCGAGCTGCTGCCCTTCGCCTCCTACTATCTCACCGGCTTCCTCAACGAGCGGCCGCTGGCCGAGCTGCGGGAGAGCCTGGGCCGGCTCGGCGTGGAGCGCGCGCCGGGGGTGAGCGAGCCGGAGGACCATCTCGGCTTCCTCTGCGAGACCATGGCCGGGCTGATCGCCGGAGTCTTCCCGGCAACGCCGGAGGCGGCGGCGGAGTTCTTCGCCAAGCATATCCAGCCCTGGGCCATGCGCTGCTTCGCCGACCTTGAGGCGGCGGAGGCGGCAAGTTTCTACCGGGCCGTCGGCGCGCTGGGCCGCGCCGCGCTGGAAATCGAGATCGCCGCCGCGGAGCTGCCGCGGTGAGCGTGACCACCACGAGAAGGAGGCAGCGATGAGCGACCGTGAGGATGCGAAGGTGGCGGAGCGGCGCGGCTTCCTGAAGACGCTGGGCCTTGCCGGCGGCGCCGCCGTGGCGGCCAAGCCGGCGCTGGCCATCCAGGAGCGTGCCCCCGAGCAGCGCAAGGAATCCGAGGCCCAGAAGGTGGCGGCGCGCTATCGCGAGACCGAGCACGTCAAGGCCTATTACCGCACCAACCGTTACTGAGCACGCGACAGGGAAGGGACGCCCGATGCTGATCAAGCGCAGCGAGGGGAAGGCCGCCCGGCAGCGGCTCGCCTCCGCCTATCAGGGGCTCTCCGGCGGAGGGCTGGACCGGCGTGGCTTCCTGCGCCAGGCAGGGCTCGGCGGCGCGGGGCTGGCGGCCCTCGGCGGGCTCGGCCTGACCACGGCGCGCAAGGCCGAGGCGGGGCCGACCGACTTCAGCAAGCCGATCCAGCGCATCAAGAACGTCTGCACGCATTGCTCGGTCGGCTGCACGGTCATCGCCGAGGTGCAGAACGGCGTCTGGGTCGGGCAGGAGCCGGCCTGGGAAAGCCCGATCAACCGCGGCACGCACTGCGCCAAGGGCGCCTCGGTGCGCGAGCTGGTGCATGGCGACCGGCGCCTGAAGTACCCGCTGAAGCTGGTGGACGGCGAGTGGAAGCGCCTCTCCTGGGATCAGGCGATCGACGAGATCGGCGACAAGCTGATGGAAGTCCGCCAGAAGTCCGGGCCCGATGCGGTGTTCTGGCTGGGCAGCGCCAAGTTCAGCAACGAGGGCGCCTACCTCATGCGCAAGTTCGCGGCCTTCTGGGGCACGAACTCGGTGGATCACCAGGCGCGCATCTGCCACTCCACCACCGTCGCCGGCGTCGCCAATACCTGGGGGTATGGGGCGATGACCAACAGCTACAACGATATCCGCAACGCGCGGACCATGATCATCATGGGCGGCAACCCGACGGAGGCGCACCCGATCTCGGTGCAGCATATCCTCTCGGGCAAGGAGCTGAACCGCGCCAACCTGATCGTCATCGATCCGCGCTTCACCCGCACCGCCGCCCATGCGACCGAATACGTGCGGCTGCGCCCGGGCACCGACATCCCGGTGATCTGGGGCATGCTCTGGCACATCTTCGAGAATGGCTGGGAGGACAAGGAGTTCATCGCCCAGCGGGTCTACGGCATGGACGACATCCGCAAGGAAGTCGCCAAGTGGAACCCCCAGGAGGTGGAGCGCGTCTCCGGCGTGCCGGGCGAGCAGCTCAAGAAGGTGGCGCAGATCTTCGCCACCCAGAAGCCCTCGACGCTGATCTGGTGCATGGGCGCAACGCAGAAGACGGTCGGCACCGCCAATGTGCGCGCCTACTCGATCCTGCTGCTGGCCACCGGCAATGTCGGCAAGTCCGGTACCGGCGCCAACATCTTCCGTGGCCACTGCAACGTGCAGGGCGCGACCGATTTCGGCCTCGATGTCACCACGCTGCCCTCCTACTACGGGCTGGACGAAGTGGCCTGGCGCCACTGGTGCCGCGTCTGGGACGTGCCCTACGAGGACATGGTCAAGCGCTTCGCCAGCAAGGACATGATGGAGACGCCGGGCATCCCGACCACGCGCTGGTTCGATGCCGTGCTGCTGCCGAAGGAGCAGGTGGCGCAGCAGGACAACATCAAGGCCATGGTGGTCGTCGGCCATGGCGGCAACACCGTCACCCGGATGCCCGAGGCGGTGAAGGGGATGGAGGCGCTGGAGCTGCTGGTCGTCGCCGACCCGCACCCGACCACCTTCGCCGCGCTCTCCAACCGCAAGAACGGCACCTACCTGCTGCCGATGTGCACGCAGTTCGAGGTGGACGGTACCCGCACCGCTTCCAACCGCTCCCTGCAATGGGGCCACAAGGTCGTCGAGCCGATCTTCGAGAGCAAGAACGACTTTGAGCTGATGTACCTGCTGGCGCGCAAGCTCGGCTTCGCGGAGCCGATGTTCAAGACGCTGGAGGTGAAGGACGGCACCAAGCCCACGGCCGAGGGCATCCTGCGCGAGATCAACCGCGGCTCGCTCTCCACGGGCTATTCCGGCCAGTCGCCGGAGCGGCTCAAGCTGCACATGGAGCGGCAGGCCGATTTCGACCTCGTCTCCCTGCGCGGCCGCGAGGGCACGCCGGTGGCGGGCGAGTTCTACGGCCTGCCCTGGCCCTGCTGGGGCACGCCGGAGATGAAGCACCCCGGCACGCATGTCCTCTACAACACCAACCTGCACGTGAAGGAAGGCGGCGGCACCTTCCGCGCCCGCTGGGGCGTCGAGCGCAATGGACAGACCCTGCTGGCCGAGGGCTCCTATTCCAAGGGCTCCGAGCTGACCGACGGCTATCCGGAGTTCACCGTCGCCGTGCTGAAGAAGCTCGGCTGGTATGACGAGCTGACCGAAGCGGAGAAGGCCACCATCGCCCGCATCGGCGGAGACAACGTGGACAAGGTCTCCTGGTCCACCGACCTCTCCTGCGGCATCATCCGCGTGGCGATGGAGCATGGCTGCCTGCCCTATGGAAACGGCAAGGCGCGCGCCAATGCCTGGAACCTGCCGGATGCCATCCCGCAGCACCGCGAGCCGATCTACACCCCGCGGACCGACCTGATCGCCGAATATCCCACGATCGATGACCGCCGCGCCTTCCGCCTGCCGCATCTCGGCAAGTCCGTGCAGGCCCGCTCCTACACGGTGGCGCGGGACTTCCCGATCATCCTGACCTCCGGCCGCCTGGTCGAGTATGAGGGCGGCGGCGAGGAGACCCGCTCCAACCCCTGGCTGGCCGAGCTGCAGCAGGACATGTTCGTCGAGATCAACACCCAGGACGCGGCCGACCGCGGCATCCGCGACGCGCAGTGGGTCTGGGTGATGGGGCCGGAGAACAATGCCCGCGTGCGGGTGAAGGCGCTGGTGACCGACCGCGTCGGGCGCGGCGTCGCCTTCATGCCCTTCCACTTCAGCGGCTGGTACCAGGGCGAGGACCGGCGGAAACACTACCCGCCGGGCACCGACCCGATCGTGCTGGGCGAAAGCGCCAATACCGTGACGACATACGGCTACGACCCGGTGACGGCGATGCAGGAAACCAAGGTCACGCTCTGCCAGATCCGGGCGGCCTGAGGGGAGGAACACGCAGATGGCCCGCATGAAGTTCCTCTGTGACAGCGACCGTTGCATCGAGTGCAACGCCTGCGTCACCGCCTGCAAGAACGAGCACGAGGTGCCCTGGGGCATCAACCGCCGCCGCGTGGTCACGCTGAACGACGGCAAGCCCGGCGAGCGCTCGATCTCCATGGCCTGCATGCACTGCACCGACGCGCCCTGCGCGGCGGTCTGCCCGGTCTCCTGCTTCTACACGACGGCGGATGCCATCGTGCTGCATGACAAGGACCTGTGCATCGGCTGTGGCTACTGCTTCTACGCCTGTCCCTTCGGCGCGCCGCAATATCCGCGCGTCGGCAATTTCGGCGGGCGCGGCAAGATGGACAAGTGCACCTACTGCGCCGGCGGCCCGCAGCAGGACAACACCATGGCGGAATACGTGCAGTACGGCGCCAACCGCATCGCCGAGGGCAAGCTGCCCCTCTGCGCCGAGATGTGCTCGACCAAGGCGCTGCTCGCCGGTGATGGCGAGATCATCGCGTCCATCTACAAGGAGCGAGTGCAGCGGCGCGGCTATGGCTCCGGCGCCTGGGGTTGGCGCACGGCCTATCGCGAGACGGTGGAGGCGTGATGTCGGCCCTTCGCAACACCCTGCTGGCGGTGGCAGCGGCGGCGCCGCTGCTCGCCGGCACCGGTTTCGCCGCCGCCCAGGCCCCCGCGGCCCAAGGTCAGCAGGCGCAGCCGCAGGCGGGTGCCGCCGAGCGCGCCTCCAGCGACCCGCAGGTCAAGGAGGCGCTGCCGCCGGCCTCGGTCACGCAGCAGGAGCAGCCGCAGAATGACGGCGCCGGCCCGCCGCGCGGCACGCCGGAAATCCAGGGGCGCGTGCCCGAGAGCAGCGCCGCCGGCACCAACGAGCAGCGGCAGGCGCCCTCCAGCACCACCCCGGAACAGCCCACCGGCACGCCCGCCGCGCCGCAGCCGGTCGCACCGCCGCAGCCGGTGCAGCCCATCCCCGCTCCGCCACCGTTGGGGGATCGCGGCACGCTTCCGGCGGCTGAGCTGGAACTGCAGAATGCGCTGAAAGGCAACCGCATCACCGGCCGCGTCTCCATCCCGGATGAGAAGCTGGCCGTCCTGGTTCAGCCGGAGGGCCGCGACTGGCGTGCCTTCCGCAACGGCACGCTGCTATGGGTCGGCACCGTGGCGGTGCTTGGCATGCTGGCCCTGCTGGCGCTGTTCTACCTGGTCCGCGGCCGTATCCGGGTCCGGAGCGGCTGGTCCGGCCGCACCATGGAGCGCTTCAACTTCTTTGAGCGCATGAACCACTGGATGACGGCCGGCAGCTTCATCGTGCTGGCGCTCTCCGGACTCAACCTGACCTTTGGGCGACACCTGATCCGTCCGCTGATCGGGCCTGAGGCTTTCACCGCCCTGGCCGACTGGGGAAAGATCGCGCACAACTTCCTGGCCTTCCCCTTCACCGTCGGCGTGCTGGTGATGCTGCTGATGTGGGCGGGCGACAACCTGCCCAACAAGCTGGACTGGGTCTGGCTGAAGAATGGCGGTGGATTCATCGGCAATGCGCATCCGCAGGCCGGGCGCTTCAATGCCGGGCAGAAGGGCATCTTCTGGATCACCGTGCTGGGCGGCGGCGTGGTGGCGATCTCCGGCTTCCTGCTGATGTTCCCCTTCTTCCTGCTCGACATCGGCGGGCAGCAATGGGGGCACATGGTGCACGGCACCCTATCCATGCTGCTGATCGCCGTGATGCTGGCGCATATCTACATCGGCACGCTGGGCATGGAGGGCGGCTTCAGCGCCATGGGCAGCGGCCGCGTGGACTACAACTGGGCACGCGAACACCACAGCATGTGGGTGGATGACGAGCTGAAGCGCGCACATGACGCCGTGCAGCCCAAGGCGGCGGCCCGCCCCGCCGGGGCGGACTGAACCGGGCGCAGAAAGCCTGGGAAACCGGCAGGGGGCGATGTCCCCTGCCGGGCCGCCGCGAGGATTGCCCTTGCCGGCGAGGCCCGTGCCGCCGTAAGCCGGCGGCATGCGTCTGATCGGACTGGCCGGCTGGAGTGGCGCCGGCAAGACCACCCTCCTCGCCAAGCTGATCCCCTGCCTGACCGGGCGGGGCCTCCGCGTCTCCACCATCAAGCACGCCCATCACCGCTTCGACGTGGACCAGCCGGGCAAGGACAGCCATGTCCACCGGCAGGCCGGCGCGGAGCAGGTGCTGGTCGCATCCTCCCTGCGCTGGGCGCTGATCACCGAATTGCGCGGTGCGCCGGAGCCGCCGCTGCAGGAGCTGCTGGGCCATCTCTCGCCGGTGGACCTCGTGCTGGTGGAGGGCTTCAAGCGCGACACCCATCCGAAGATCGAGGTGTTCCGCGCCGCCAACGAGAAGCCCTGGCTGCACCCCGGGGACCCGGCGATCCGCGCCGTCGCCAGTGACGCGCCGCCGCCGGGAGACCTGCCACAGGCGGCGCTCGACGACGTGGAGGCCGTGGCCGACCTCGCGCTGCGGTATGCCGTGCCATGGCGCAGCTGAGCGACGACTGCTTCGCCTTTGGCGGCGCGCTGCTCCCGGTGGAGGCGGCGGCGGCGCTGATCACCGAGCGTGTGCCGCCCCTGCCCGGGCGCGAACTGGTGCCGCTGGCGGTGGCAAGGGGCCGCATCCTGGCGGAGGACCTGCATGCGCCGCACCCGCTGCCGCCCTTCTTCAACAGCGCCGTGGACGGCTATGCCTTCCGCCACGCCGATCTTCCGCCCGAGGGCGAGAGGCACCTTACCCTGGCTGGCCGGCTTGCGGCGGGGCAGGCGGCAGGGGCACCGCTGGCGCCGGGCACGGCCTGCCGCATCCTGACCGGCGCACCCATGCCGCCGGGCGCCGACACGGTGATGATGCAGGAGGATGTCCGGCTGGAGGGGGAAATGCTGCACCTCCCCGGGGGGCTGAAGCGCGGCGCCAACTGCCGCCCCGCCGGAGAGGATGTGGCGCAGGGGGGCCTTGCCCTGGCGGCCGGCACGCGGCTCAACCCGGCGCATGTCGGGCTCGCGGCGGCGCTGGGGCAGCCGGTGCTGGCGGTGCGCCCCCGCCCGCGCATCGGCGTGTTCAGCACCGGCGACGAGTTGGCGGCGCCCGGCGGCACGCTCGGGCCGGCGCAGACCTTCGACAGCAACCGCTTTTCGCTGCTCGCCCTGCTGGCGGGGCTGCCGGTGGAGCCGGTGGATCTCGGTATCCTGCCTGACCGCGCCGAGGCCACCGCCGCCGCACTGCGCGAGGCCGCCGCCGGGCATGACATGCTGCTGACCTCCGGCGGCGTCAGCGCGGGCGAGGAGGACCATGTGCGCGCCGCCATCGAGGGGCAGGGGCGGTTGGTCTTCTGGCGGCTGGCGCTGAAGCCGGGGCGGCCGGCGGCGATGGGCATCGTCCGGGGCACGCCGGTCCTGGGGCTGCCAGGCAATCCGGTTGCGGCCATCGTCACCTTCCTGCACCTGGCGCGTCCGCTGGCGCTGCAGCTCTGCGGCGCCCTGCCTGAGCCGCTGCCTCGCTTCGTGGCCGAAGCGCGCTTCGCGCACCGCAAGAAGGCCGGGCGGCGGGAGTATGTGCGCGTGAAGCTGGCACCCGGGCCGGACCTGCCGTCGGCACAGAAGGACCCGCGCGAAGGGGCAGGGCTGCTTTCCTCGCTCACCGGCAGCGATGCCTTTGCCGAGCTGCCGGAGGATTGCACCGGCATTGTGCCGGGCGAGAGGGTGGCGGTGCTGCCTTTCGCAGCCATCTTCTGAGAATGGCCGGAGGAAGGAATTCCCCCGAACCCCCATCTTTTTTCTTCGAGTTCCCGTGCGGGCTCGCAGCCCGGCACCAGACTGACAAAAGAAGATGGGGGTCTGGGGAATTCCTTCCCCTAGCCTTTGCTTCATCGGAAGAAGGAATGCCCGATGTTCATCGCGATGAACCGCTTCCAGGTGGCCCTGGGCGCTGAGGCCGATTTCGAGGCGGTCTGGACCAGCCGCGAATCCCATCTCCACAAGGTTCCCGGCTTCGTCGAGTTCCACTTGCTGCGCGGCCCTGTGCGCGATGACCACGTGCTCTACGCCTCGCACACCATCTGGCGCGACAAGGCGGATTTCGAGGCCTGGACGCGCTCGGATGCCTTCCGCCAGGCGCATCGGGGTGCCGGGACGAACAAGCCGCTCTATCTTGGCCCGCCGCAGTTCGAAGGGTTCGAGGTCATTCAGACGGTGGGGCGCCCCGGAGACGAGGGCGGCTGAAGCTGCTCAGCCGCCTCAGCCTGGCTGCTTTCCAGCAGTGCCGCGATGCGCTCCAGCAGGCGTTCTGCCTCGATCGGCTTGTTCAACAGCGAGAAAGCGCCGCTCAGTGCGCCGCCCAGGGCGATCTCCGCCGCGTCGGTGACGAAGCCGGTCAGCAGGATCGCGGGCAAGCCGGGGCGGCGCCGCTGCGCCTCGCGGATCAGCCCGAGCCCGTCCATTCCTGGCATGGAGAGGTCGGAGAGCATCAGGTCCACCGGAGCGCCGGTGTCCAGGAGCCCCAGCGCCGCCGCGGCGGAGCCCGCGGTCAGTACGGAATGGCCTGCAGCCTCAAGCTGTGCGGCGATCACTGTACGGACAATCGGCTCATCTTCCACCAGCAGCAGCCGGGCGCGGCGCGGAAAGGGCCGGTGGGAGAGCAGGGCGGGCGGGAAGGCGGCAGGCGAGCGATCTTCGGCCACCGGGAACCAGAGGCTGATCGTCGTGCCCTGTGACCGTTCGCTCTCGATACGCAGCGCGCCGCCGCTCTGCTCCGCGAAGCCCTTGGCCATGGAGAGGCCGAGGCCGGTGCCCTGGCCGACCGGCTTGGTGGTAAAGAAGGGTTCGGTCGCTCGGGCCAGCGTCGCCGCGTCCATGCCGCTGCCGGTATCGGCGACGGAAAGGCGCAGATAGCGACCTGGCCGCAGGGTGGTGCCCTGAGGCCACAACGGCTCGCCCCGCAACACCGTTTCCGCCTCGGCGGTCAGAGTGAGGGTGCCGGTGCCGCTCATCGCATCCCGGGCATTGGTGGCCAGGTTGACCAGCACCGTCTCCAACTGGCCTTTGTCGGCCAGGAGCGGCGGCAGAGCCAGGGAAGCCTGCACGCGCACCTCGATGCCGCCGCCGAGCGTATGGTCCAGCAACTCGCGGAGGCTGGTCAGCAGGCCAGCGGCGTCCATCGGCTCCGCACGAAGATCGCTGCGGCGCGCGAAGGCCAGCAGGCGCTGCGTGATGCTGGCGCCACGCTCCGCGGCCTGCGTGAGCATGCGGGCGAGCTGTCGGACACCCTCGGCCTTGCCGGCCTGGCGCTCGACCAGCGCCGCCCCGCCCAGCATGGCCTGCAGCACATTGTTGAAGTCATGCGCGATACCGCCGGCCAGTTGCCCCAGCGCCTCCATGCGCTGTGCCTGCGCCAGCTGAGCCTGCGTGGCCTCCAGGTCCCGCGTGCGCGCCGCGACAAGCTGCTCCAGCTCCTCCCGGCTGCGCGCCAGGATGTCGCGCGCCTCCACGATCTCCTGAATTTCCATGAGGCAGCCGAACCAGCGAAGGATTCGCCCGGTTTCATCACGCATGGGGAGGGCACGGGCCAGCACCCAGCGCCAGGCGCCGTCATGCCGCCGCAGGCGATACTCCGCTTCATAGGGTGTGCCGGTGCGCAGGGCGTGCTGCCAACGTGAGTCGAGTACGTCCCACTCTTCCGGATGCACCAGCTTCCGCCAGGCGCCGCTCGTGTCCTCCGCGGCGGTCAGGCCGGTGAAGCTGTGCCAGCGGGCATTGAAGTAGTCATGCCGGCCATCCGGCGTGGCGGACCAGACCATCTGCGGCGTGGTGTCGGCGAGGGTGCGGAAGCGCGCCTCGCTGGCCTTCAGCGCCTGCTCTGCCTGCTGCCGCTCGGCAAGGATGGCGGCCAGGGAGGCGGTCAGCTCGTCCGCCTCGCGCAGGCCGGTGCCGCCGGAAACGGTGCCTGCCGCGGCCAGCCGGGGGACACGCCGGAAGGCGGTGACGACGCGCCGCGCCAGCAGCGAGGCAATCAGCAACCCGCCCCCAAGCACCAGCGCGCCGATAATCGCGGACCGCAGCAGCGAGGCGTGCAGGGGGGCCAGGAAAACCTCCTCCGGCACGTCCAGCTTGACAATAAAGCCGCTGATCGGGGCGTGCGCGAAGGCGATGGCGGAGGGCACCCCCTCCAGCGTTCTCGCGCCCCGCGGCGCCATGCCGGAATCCGCAGCCATGATGGCCGCCAGCACCGCCGTCATCGGCAGTTTGCCAACGGTTTCGGCATCGCGCAGCGAGCGCACGACGGTCTTGCCCGCGCGGTCCTGCACCGAGGCGAAGCCGCCGGGCGGCAGCCCGACAGAGGCGATCAACCCGGCCAAGCGCTCGCGCGGCACGCTGATGCCAATGGCGCCCCAAGGCTCGGAGGCCGCGGCGCCTGGCGTGTGAAAAGGCACGGCAACCGCGACAAGAGGCCGGTTGAGTTCCTGCGCGATGAAGAGGTTGGAGATCGTGGGGCGCCCGGAGGCAAGCGCCGCCGCCAGGTGCGGCTGCATCGGCACCAGGTCGGTTGAGCGTGTACCAGGGGGTGAGCTGGTGTCGAGCAACCGGGTGCGGTCGGCGCGCACGAGCCGCAGCACCGCCGGTTGCGCGCCTGGAGGCAGGTCGGCCGAGAGGAGGTCCGCCGCGGCGCGCAACTCGCGACCGAAGGCGTCGAGATCACCCCGGGCCAGGGTGGCGGAGTGGGTGAGGGTCCGCGCCACGACCTCCGCCCGGTCGAACTCGCGGTCCACCAGCTGCGCGAGGGTGCGCGCCTGCACGACGAGCTGCGCCTCGGCGCGCGCGCGCTCGGAGCGGTATTGCGCCCAGAGCGAGCCGGCGCCGAGCAGGGCGAGGGGGAGCGCCACCGCTGCCACCAGCAGCATGAGGCGGCGGGAGAGGGAGGTGCCGCCGCCAACCATCCACCGCCGGCGCGGCGCATCCAGACAGAGGCCAGGCTCCTGCGCATCCGGCCGGAGCCGGCCGGGCCGGGGCGCCTCCGCGGCCCCGGTCTTGCCGGGCCGGAGGATGGAATGCGGGCCACTCTGCGGCGCCATCCGTTTCCGCTTCACACTGCGCTGCACTCGCCCCATGAGACGGCCTGCGGGTGGGGCACCCCGGTGGACCATCCTGCGGCCATTCTACTCCAGTGTCAGCCTGAACAGGACGCTTTCGAGGGCGGCGCCGACAGAATTCGCAGATGAAAGAGACTGTCCGGGGCGACGCGCTCAGCCCGGCGGCAGGGCGGCCAGAGGAAGCCGGTTGGATTCCTTCAGCCGCTCCAGCACGATGGAGGAGCGGACGCGCGCCACGCTGTCATGCGCCAGCAGCGTCTCGTTCACCAGCCGGGAAAGCCCCTTCAGGTCTGGCACCACGGCCTTCAGCAGGTAATCCGTGTCGCCGGTCATGGCATAGGCTTCCTGGATCTCCTCGGCGCGTGCCAGCAGGTCGCGGAAACGGCGGGAATTCTCGCCGCTATGGGCGGTGAGCGTGACCTGGATGAAGGCTAGCACCCGCAGGCCCAGCGCTTCCGCCGCCAGCTCGGCGTGATAGCCGCAGATCAGTCCCGCCGCCTCCAGCGCCGAGCGCCGCCGCGAGCATTGCGAAGCGGAGAGGCCGATCCGCTCGCCGAGCTGCTGGTTGGTCAGCCGGCCATCCTCCTGCACGGCGGCCAGCAGGCGGAGGTCGAGGGCGTCAAGAGTGACTGATCCGTGCGTCATCGGTGCATTTCATGCAGGCTTCGTGCGCAATTCTAGCCAAGACTGCCCAGTTTGCACGCCTGTTGCACGCAGGCGCGCCTATCCTCCAGAGGTCGAAGAGGAGGAACATCCCATGGGCCCGTTTCCGCATGATGCCCCGCGCCCGGTCATCGACGCCCATAATCCCATGGGCACGGATGGCTTCGCCTTCGTCGAGTTCGCCCATCCCGAGCCGGAGCGGCTGCACGCGCTGTTCCGGCAGATGGGCTTCACCGCCGTGGCGCGGCACCGGCGCCGTGCCATCACCCTCTACCGTCAGGGTGACATCAACTATCTGCTGAACGAGGAACCCGGCAGCCATGCCGTGCGCTTCACCGAAGCCCATGGCCCGAGCGTGCCCTCCATGGGCTTCCGGGTGGTGGACGCGCAGCACGCCTACCGCCGCGCGCTGGAACTGGGCGCCGAGGCGGCCGATCCGGCGGAGGGTGGCCTGACGCTGAACGTGCCGGCCATCAAAGGCATCGGTGGCAGCCTGATCTATTTCGTGGACCGGTATGGCGAGACTGGCTCGGTCTACGACGCCGACTTCGGATGGCTGGGCGAGCGCGAACCCTTCCCGAAGGGTGCGGGCCTCTACTACATCGACCACCTGACGCACAACGTCTATCGCGGTCGGATGGATGTCTGGTACGAGTTCTACCGCAAGCTCTTCAACTTCCGGCAGATCCGCTACTTCGACATCAAGGGCGAGTATACCGGCCTCTTCTCCCGCGCCCTGACCAGCCCGGATGGCCGCATCCGCATTCCGCTCAACGAGAGCGCGGACGACGAAAGCCAGATCGAGGAATACCTGCGGGCGTACAAGGGCGAGGGCATCCAGCACATCGCCTGCGGCTGCGACGACATCTACGGCACCATCGAGGGGCTGCGCGCCGCCGGCCTCGCCTTCATGCCCGCGCCGCCCGACACCTATTACGAGCGCGTGGACGCGCGCCTGCCCGGCCATGGCGAGGACCTCGCGCGGCTGAAGCGCAACGGCATCCTGGTGGATGGCGAGGGCGTGGTGGAGCACAAGAAGGCGCGGCTGCTGCTGCAGATCTTCTCCGCCAATGTCATCGGCCCGGTCTTCTTCGAGTTCATCGAGCGCAAGGGCGATGACGGCTTCGGCGAAGGCAATTTCCGCGCGCTGTTCGAGAGCATCGAGGAAGATCAGCTCCGCCGCGGCGTGCTCAGCGCGGCGCCGAAGCGCGAGACGGCGCCGGCGAAGTAAGAGACGGCACGGCCTCAGCCATCCTCCGCGAGCTGCCGCGTGCGCGCGGCGACCTTGTCGAGGATGGCGAGGAGCTGCTGCTGCTCCCTCTCGCTCAGCGCGCTGGCGAGCGCGGCCTGCAAGGCGCGCGCCAGCGGCACGATCTCGCCATAGACCGTGCGCCCCTTGCGGCTGAGCCGCAGCATCTGCGCCCGCTGGTCGCGCGGGTGTGGCTGACGCTGCAAGAGGCCCTTGTCGGCCAGGCGGATGACGGCGCGGCTGACCCGCACGCGGTCCATGCCGGTGCGCTCGATCACCTCCTGCGTCGAGGCGGTGCCGTGCTGGCCCACCACCGCCACCACCCGCCACTCCGGGATGCTGAGGCCGAAGCGCTGCTGGTAATGCGTGGCGAAGAGTCCGCTCACCGCCTCGGTGACGACCGAGAGGCGGTAGGGCAGGAAGTCCTGCAGGATCAGCGGCGCGTCGCCGGTATCACGCTTCTGTTGGTCCATGCGTCCGGCTTTTCATCTCATCTGAGACGATATAGAGAGGAATGCCGCGCCGGTCGATGGTCTCTGGATCGGTCCCGGCAGCGGCAGGGAAGGGAGGAAGGCGCATGAACGAGTCCGTACGGCCCGGCACGGCCGCTGCGCAGGCCACGAGCCCCGGCAACCCGGCCTATCTCTCCGGTTTCGGCAACGGCTTCGAGACGGAGGCGTTGCCAGGCGCGCTGCCCATCGGCCGCAACTCGCCGCAGCGCTGTGCCTATGGCCTCTATGCCGAGCAGCTCAGCGGTTCGCCCTTCACCGCGCCACGCGCGAGCAACGAGCGGAGCTGGCTCTACCGCATCCGCCCGACCGTTGGGCATTGGGGAAAATTCGAGAAGATCGAAGCCGGGCTCTGGCGCACCGCACCCTGCGCCGAGGTGGATATGCCGCTGGCGCCGCTGCGCTGGGACCCGCTGCCCATCCCGGAAGGGCAGGCGCTCTCCTTCATCGAGGGCATCCATACCGTGACCACGGCGGGTGACGCCGCTGCGCAGTCCGGCATGGCCTCGCATATCTATCTCGCCACCCGCTCGATGCGGGACGAGTATTTCTACAACGCCGACGGCGAAATGCTCTTCGTACCGCAGCAGGGCGCGCTGCGCCTCTGGACCGAGTTCGGCATCATCGACATCGTGCCGGGCGAGATCGCCGTCATCCCGCGCGGGGTGAAGCTGCGGGTGGAACTGCACGGCGAGGCGCCGGCGCGTGGCTATCTCTGTGAGAACTACGGCGGCGCTTTCACCCTGCCGGAACGCGGACCGATCGGCGCCAACTGCCTGGCCAATCCGCGCGACTTCCTCACTCCCGTCGCCGCCTATGAGGACCGCGAGGCGCCCTCCACCCTGGTGGTGAAATGGGGCGGCAACCTCTGGCGCACGCAGCTCGCGCATTCGCCGCTCGATGTGGTGGCCTGGCACGGCAACTACGCGCCCTACAAATACGACCTGCGCCGCTACTCGCCGGTCGGGCCGGTGCTGTTCGACCACGCCGACCCCTCGATCTTCACCGTGCTGACCTCGCCTTCCGAGACGCCGGGCACCGCGAACATCGACTTCGTCATCTTCCCCGAGCGTTGGATGGTGGCGGAGAACACCTTCCGCCCGCCCTGGTACCACATGAACATCATGAGCGAGTTCATGGGCCTGATCTACGGCGTCTACGACGCCAAGACGGGCGGCGGCTTCGTCCCCGGTGGCTTCAGCCTGCACAACTGCATGTTGCCGCATGGGCCGGACATGGCCTCCTTCGAGGCCGCCAGCCACGCCGAGCTGAAGCCGCACAAGCTGGAGGGCACATTGGCCTTCATGTTCGAGACGCGCTTTCCCCAGCGCGTCACCCGCTTCGCCGCCGAGGCGCCGCAGTTCCAGCAGGACTATCCGAGCTACGGCCAGGCCCTGCGGCGGCATTTCGATCCGTCGCGGCCATGAGCGGGCTCGACGCCACGCATGACCCCGCGCGCCGCTCCTGGGTGCCGGGCGCCGACGGGCATGCCGATTTCCCCATTCAGAACCTGCCCTTCGGCATCTTTTCGCCGCCGGGTGACGATGCACCGCGCGGCGGCGTGGCGATCGGCGACCACATCCTCGACCTGCGCGCCGCGTTGGCGGCGGGGCTGTTCACCGGCGCGGCTGCCGAAGCCGCAGAGGCCGCCGCGGCGGAAACGCTGAACGGCTTCATGGCGCTCGGCGCCGCGCCCCGGCGGGCGCTGCGGCAGCGGCTTTCCGAGATCCTGGCGATTGGCAGCGCGGAGCAGGGCAGGGCGGCCGCCTGCCTGCATCCCGCCGCCGAATGCCGGATGCACCTGCCGGCGCGCATCGGCGACTACACCGACTTCTATGTCGGCATCCACCACGCGACCAATGTCGGCCGGGTGTTCCGCCCGGACAATCCGCTGCTGCCGAACTACAAGTATGTGCCGATCGGCTATCACGGCCGTGCCTCCTCGCTGCGCGTCTCGGGCACGGATGTCCGGCGGCCCAAGGGGCAGCTCAAATCCCCGGAGGCCGAGGCGCCGCGCTACGCGCCCTGCGAAAAGCTGGATTTCGAGCTGGAACTCGGCATCTGGATCGGCCCCGGCAATAGGCTGGGCGAGCCTGTGCCGGTCGGCGAGGCGGCGGCACATGTCGCTGGCTATTGCCTGCTCAACGACTGGTCGGCACGCGACATCCAGGCCTGGGAGTACCAGCCGCTCGGCCCCTTCCTGGCGAAGAGCTTCGGCAGCACCCTCTCGCCCTGGGTGGTGACACCCGAGGCGCTGGCACCTTTCCGCATCCCGCAGCCGCCCCGGCCGGAGGGCGACCCGGCGCCGCTGCCCTACCTGCTCGATGCCACCGACCAGCGGCAGGGGGCCTTCGACCTCGCGCTGGAAGTGCTGATCCTAACCCCGGCCATGCGCGAGCGGGGGCTGCCGCCGCACCGACTGGCGCTTTCCGACGCCCGGCACATGTACTGGACCGCGGCGCAGATGCTGGCCCATCACACCAGCAATGGCTGCGACCTGAACCCGGGCGACCTGCTGGGCTCGGGCACGATTTCCGCTCCCGAGCCCACCGGCCTCGGCAGCCTGCTGGAGATGACGCGCGGCGGGCGCGAGCCGGTCACGCTGCCCTCGGGCGAGACGCGCCGCTTCCTGGAGGATGGCGACGAGGTCATCCTGCGAGCCCGCGCCGCGCGGGAGGGGGCGGCCGGCATCGGCTTCGGGGAGTGCCGCGCCCGCATCCTGCCCGCGCGCTGAGTTCGCCGTCCAAGAAAGGGCCGGCCCGAGCCGGCCGCAACGAGGGGAAGAAACGACGCCCATGTCCCGCAGCCTTACTCTGTCCCGCCGGGGGCTTGCCCTGGGCGGGCTTGCCGCCGGCCTGCTCCCCTTCGCCGCCCGCGCCGCCTGGCCCGAGGCACCGGTCAAGTGGATCGTCGCCTATGCGGCGGGCGGCGGCACGGACACGCTGGCGCGGCTGCTCGCCGTGCCGATGTCCGAGGCGCTGGGCAAGCCGGTGGTGATCGACAATCGGCCGGGCGCGGCCACCAATATCGGCGCTGAGGCGGCAGCCCGCGCCGCACCGGACGGCTACACCGTGATGAGTGCCGATAACGGCACCATGGTCTTCAACCCCGCGCTGTTCAAACGCCTGCCTTACGATCCGGAGCAGGATTTCCGGCCGCTCGGCGGCATCGCCCGGTTCCATCTGGTGCTGGCGGTGAAGAAGGAGTCGCCCTTCACCGAAATCGCCGCCTTCATGGCCGCCGCCAAGGCGAAGCCAGGCAGCATCGATTACGGCTCGCCGGGAATCGGCTCGCCGCACCACCTTGCGATGGAGCGGCTGGCGCGCAGCACCGGCACGCGCTTCAACCACGTGCCCTATCGCGGCGCCGCGCCGGCGCTGAACGACCTGCTGGCGGGGGTGGTTGAGGCGGCCGTGCTCGACACAGTGGCCGGAGGCGAGGCGCTGCGCAGCGGCATGGTGCGGCCGCTCGCTGTCTTCTCCGCCAGCCGGCAGCCCGGCTTTCCGGCGGTGCCGACGCTTTCTGAGGCGCTCGGGCTGCAGGGTTTCGAGGCCTATGCCTGGCAGAGCCTCGTCACGCCCAAGGCTACGCCGGATGCCGTGGCCGCGCGCCTGACGGAGGAGCTGCGGAACGCCCTGGCGCAGGAAAGCGTGCAGCGCAAGTTCCGCGAGATCGGCGTGGAACCGCTGCAGGCTTCCCCTGAGCAGGTGCGGGCCATGCTGGCGGCAGACCGCGCCGTCTGGGTGCCACTGATCCGGGATTTGGGCATTACCCTCGACTGAGGGCAGGCCGCCGGGAGGCGGAGCTTCCCGGACGCCATCTCAGCCGATGCGGCGCAGCTCGCCGGCAAAGCGGCGCCAATTCCGGACATAGCTCGCCGCCGAGGCGCGCAGCGTCTCGGCGGTTTCCGGCTCCAGCGTGCGCGCCACCTTGGCCGGCGCGCCGATGATCAGCGAGAAGTCCGGGAATTCCTTGCCCTCCGTCACCAGCGCATTGGCCCCGACGATGCAGTGCCGGCCGATCCGGGCATTGTTCAGCACCGTGGCGCCCATGCCGATCAGCGAGCCGTCGCCCACCGTGCAGCCATGCAGGATGGCGTGGTGGCCGACCGTCACATCGGCGCCGATGGTCAGCGGCGCGCCGGGATCGGCGTGCAGCATGGCGCCCTCTTGGACGTTGGTGCGGGCGCCGATGCGGATCGGCGTCTTGTCCCCGCGCGCCACGGCGCCGAACCAGAAGCCGACATCCTCGGCCAGGGTGACATCGCCGATGACATGCGCATCCGGCGCCACCCAGTAGCGGCCTTCCTCGGGCAGGGTGGGGGCGATGTCGTCCAGGGCGTAGATGGGCATGCAGGACCTTCCTCGTCTTTGGGATCGGCGCCAGGTTCGGCGCCTCTCCGGCTCTTGATGAAGGAATACTAGGCGGGCGGCGCCTCCGGGTCAGCCGGAAACCGGCGGGGGGGGGGCGATGGAGGCTCCTCTGCTCAGCCGCGCAGGCCCGGTGCCTCCTGCCCGGTGCGGGCCACGTATTCGGTATAGCCGCCGCCATACTGGTGAATGCCCTCGGGCGTCAGCTCCAGCACCCGGTTGGACAGCGCGGCCAGGAAATGCCGGTCGTGCGAGACGAAGAGCATGGTGCCCTCGTACTGCGCGAGCGCGGCGATCAGCATTTCCTTCGTCGCCATGTCCAGGTGGTTGGTCGGCTCGTCCAGCACCAGGAAGTTCGGCGGGTCATACAGCATCCGTGCCATGACCAGCCGCGCCTTCTCGCCGCCAGAGAGCACGCGGCACGGCTTCTCCACCTCGTCGCCGGAGAAGCCGAAGCAGCCGGCGAGGGCGCGCAGCGAGCCTTGCGCCGCCTGTGGGAAGGCGCCCTCCAGCGTCTGGAACACCGTGCGGTCGCCGTCCAGCAACTCCATGGCGTGCTGGGCAAAGTAGCCCATCTTCACGCTGCCCCCCAGCACGACCGTGCCCTCGTCAGGCTCCGTCGCGCCGGTGACGAGCTTCAGCAGGGTGGACTTGCCTGCGCCATTGGTGCCGAGCACGCAGCAGC
>Ga0182742_1000922_pt1 | contig 41155 bp, 37 predicted proteins | sample eDN5th37CBELigMG_FD_128880 | JGI IMG/M metagenome (GOLD analysis project Ga0182742, IMG submission 128880) | Enriched Miracle-Growth compost microbial communities from Emeryville, California, USA - eDNA 5th pass 37_C BE-Lig MG (version 2)... ... | reverse complement strand
GTTCGTGCGGGATCGCGTCGAGGAGCAGCGCGGACGACGCTTCCGGCGGCTTCAGCCGCCGCGGGGCGCGAGCTGGCCGGTGAGGATCCCCTTCGCCGGCCGGCGGCCGGGGCCGCCCTCCGCGGCGAGCTGCCCGCAGGCGGCGAGGATGTCGCGGCCGCGGTTCTTGCGGGCCATCGCCTGCACGCCCCGCTTCATCAGGCCGTCGACGAAGTGCTGAACCCGCTCCGGCGGCGAGGGCTCGTAGGGGAGCCCCTCGTTGCGGTTGTACTGGATCAGGTTGACCTTGGCCGGCACCTGCCGCACCAGCTTCGCCAGCCGCTCCAGGTCCTCGTCGGTGTCGTTGATCCCCGCGAAGAGCACGTACTCGAAGGTGATCCGCCGGCCGATCTTCATCGGGAACTTCCGGCAGGCTTCCATCAGCTCGGCGATCTTCCAGCGCCGGTTGACGGGCATCACCCTGTCGCGCACCTCGTCGGTGGTGGCGTTGAGCGAGACCGCGAGCTTGACATCGGTCTCCTTCCCCAGCCGCTCGATCTGCGGGACCAGGCCGGCGGTGGAGACGGTGACGTGGCGGTGGGAGAAGTTGGGCCCCTCCTCCGCGAGGAGCACGTCGAGGGAGGCCTTCAGGTTCTCGTAGTTGTGGAGCGGCTCGCCCATCCCCATGAAGACGAGGTTGGTGAGCGGCCGCGGCCCCCTGCCCAGTCCCTCCTCGAGGAGGAAGCGGTTGACCTGGTGGACCTGCCCCACGATCTCGCCGGGCGTCAGGTTGCGGGAGAGCCCCATGGTGCCGGTGGCGCAGAAGCCGCAGCCCATGGCGCAGCCCACCTGCGTGGAGACGCACAGGGTGAAGCGCCCGCGCTCCTCGTCGGGCATGTAGACCGACTCGATCAACTTGCCGTCGCCGGTCTTCCACCGGAACTTGATCGTCCCGTCGCTCGAGCGCTGCTCCTTGTCGAGGACCAGCGGCTCCAGGCGCGTCTCCTCCGCCAGCCGCGCCCGGAAGGCCTTGGAGAGGTCGGTCATCTCGTCGAAGGAGAGCGCGTACTTCTGGTGGAGCCACTTGAAGAGCTGGCCGGCGCGGAACGGCTTCTCGCCCAGGCGGGCGACCAGCGCGGCGATCTCCCCGCGGGAAAGGGAGCGGATGTCCGGCCTGGCGGAAGCGGCTTCGGCCTCTGCGCCGACGATCGGGAGATTCACGTTCACGACTCCATCAACACGCCACGTGCGCCGTTCCATCGGGAGAACGGCGCACGTGCAGGCGATCGCGGGCGATATACCGGAAAGCGCCCCGCCCGTCAGGTCTCGCGGCGCAGGCCGACGAAGCGGGAGAGGAAGGTGCCGTGGTCCAGCTCCTCGCGGGCCATCGCCCTGCCGCCGGCCACCTCGCGCTCCTCCTGCTCCTCCACCTCCTCGTCGCCGCGGCCGCGGTGCTGGCGTTCGGGGGTGACGGTGATCTCCACCCGGGCGACGCGCTTCTCGTCGGCGCCCCGGACGGTGAAGGCGAGGCCGTCGTAGACGATCGTCTCGCCCATCCGCGGCACCCGGCCCGCCTGCGCGGTGACGAAGCCGCCGATGGTCTCGTAGTCCCCCTCCTCCGGGAAGGAGAAGCTGCCCATCCCCTCGAGCGCCTCCTCGAGGAAGAACTCCACGTCGCGGATGGAGGCCTCGCCCTCGGCGAGGAAGACGCCGGGCGCCACCTGGCGGATCGGCTCCTCCTCCTCCAGGTCGCCCTCGTCGCGGATCTCGCCGACGATCTCCTCCATCACGTCCTCGAGGGTGACCACGCCGCTGGTGCCGCCGAACTCGTCGACCACCACCGCCATCTGCTGGGAGCGCCGCTGGAACTCGGCGAGCAGGTGGCTGATCTTCATCGTCTCGGGGACGAAGAAGGCGGGCTGGACCACGTCGGCGAGGCGGAACCTGCCGCGGTCGCCCTTGCGCGTCAGATCGGCGAGGAGCCGCTTGGCGTAGAGGATGCCGACCACGTTGTCGACCGACTCCTCGTAGACCGGCAGGCGGGAGTGGCCCGACTCGACCACCACCCGGACCACCTCGTCGTAGGAGGCGTCGACGGGGAGCGCGATCACCTTGGGCCGCGGCACCATGATCTCGCGCACGCGCACCCGGGAGAAGTCGATCACCGACTCGAGCAGGTCGCTGTGCGACTTGTCGATGGCGCCGGCGCGGGCGCCCTTCTCGATCAGGTACTCGAGTTCCTCGGTGGTGCTCTGCTGGCCGGCGGGCACCTCGCCGCGGATCCAGCGCGCCAGCTTCGCGAGCGGCGCGGCGATCGGCCGGAGGACCAGCTCCGTCCCCGCCGCCACGGGCGCCACCCAGCCGAGGCTCCGCTCGGGGTCGCGCACCGCCACCGCGCGCACGGTGATCAGCCCGACCAGCCCGAGGAGAGCGCCGCCGCAGAGCGCCACCCAGTTCATGGGCGTTTCCAGCGTCGAGGCGAAGCCCGCCAGGGAGAGGCCGAAGGCCAGCTTGGCGAAGGTGTCGAGGGAGAGGAGCGCCAGCCGCACCGCGTCCGGCCTGCGGACGAGCGCGGCCAGGCCGCGGGGCACACGGCCCTGCCGGCGATCCTCGTAGATGCCTTCCACCCGGTGGTCGCCGAGGGCGGCCAGGGTGGCGGACGCTGCGGAGGCGAGCGCCGAGACGAGGAGCGCGCCCGCAGCGAGAAGAAGGTAATTTGAACCGCTACTTGATCCCAACCAGGACTCCGGCCCCCGGCCACCCACCCTTCCCCCTCAGGATGGGAACGGACTTGCCAGGGGTCGATCTCTCCAGGCGGCCGGCCCGGCCCTTTCCGGTCCGGTCGCCCTTCGTCCTCCGGTCCGTCCGGAGTGTGCCGGCGGCTACACCAGGAGCCGCCGGCACCCGGGAAACCGCCCTCTACCGCTTGTTCTTCCAATCATACGCCACGATGTCGATGGCGGGGAAGAAGTAGGAGATCTCGGTGCGGGCGTTCTCCAGGCTGTCCGAGCCGTGGACCGTGTTGGCGTCGATGCTCTCGGCGAAGTCGGCGCGGATGGTGCCCTTCTCCGCCTTCTTCGGGTCGGTGGCGCCCATGATCTCGCGGTTGGCGGCCACGGCGTTCTCGCCCTCGAGGACCATGACGACCACCGGGCCGGAGGTCATGAAGGAGACCAGGTCCTTGAAGAAGGGGCGCTCCTTGTGGACCGCGTAGAAGCCGGCGGCCTCCTGCTCGGTCAGGTGCATCATCTTCATCGCCACCGGCTTGAGGCCCTTGCTCTCGAAGCGGGCGATGATCTGGCCGATGACGCCCTTCTCGAGGGCGTCGGGCTTGAGGATGGAGAGGGTACGTTCGATTGCCATGGAATGACTCCGGTTACGGCGTGACGCCGCGCTGCTCGAGCAGCTTCTTCAGGGTGATACCGAGCTCGGCGGGGGTCGGCGCGACCATCACGCCGGCGGCCTCCATCGCCTTGATCTTCTCCTCGGCGGTGCCCTTGCCCCCCGAGATGATCGCGCCCGCATGGCCCATCCGCTTGCCCGGAGGCGCGGTGCGGCCGGCGATGAAGCCCACCACCGGCTTGGTGACGTGCTCCTTGATGTAGGCGGCCGCCTGCTCCTCCGCGTTGCCGCCGATCTCGCCGATCATGATGATCGCCTTGGTCTCGGGGTCGGCCTCGAAGGCGGCGAGGCAGTCGATGAAGTTGGTGCCGTTGACCGGATCGCCGCCGATGCCCACCGCGGTGCTCTGGCCCCAGCCGAGCTGGGTCACCTGGTGCACCGCCTCGTAGGTAAGCGTGCCGGAGCGCGACACGATGCCGATCGAGCCCTTGCGGTGGATGTGGCCGGGCATGATGCCGATCTTGCAGCCGCCCTTCGAGCCCTCCCCCTCGCCCGGGGTGATCACGCCGGGGCAGTTGGGGCCGATGAGGCGGGTCTTCCTGCCCTGCATCGCCCGCTTGACCCGGACCATGTCCATCACCGGGATGCCCTCGGTGATGCAGACCGCCAGGTCGAGGCCCGCGTCCACCGCCTCGAGGATCGCGTCCGCCGCGAACGGAGGCGGCACGTAGATGACGGAGGCGGTGGCGCCGGTCGCCTCGACCGCCTCGCGGACGGTGTTGAAGATCGGGACCTTGTCCTCGAACTTCGTGCCGCCCTTGCCCGGGGTCACGCCGCCGACGAGCTGGGTGCCGTAGGCGAGCATCTGCGAGGCGTGGAACGAGCCCGCCGAGCCGGTGATCCCCTGGACGATGACCTTGGTGTTCTTGTCGATGAAGATCGCCATGGCTCACTTTCCTCCCGCTGCGGCGACCGCCTTCTGGGCGCCCTCGAGCATCGTGTCGGCGGTGATGATGTTCATGCCGCTCTCGCGGAACTTCTGCTTACCGAGCTCGACGTTGGTTCCCTCGAGCCGGACGACGAGGGGCACCTTGAGGCCGACCTCCTTCGCCGCGGTGATCACGCCGTCGGCGATGACGTCGCACTTCATGATGCCGCCGAAGATGTTGACGAAGACCGCCTTCACCGCGGGATCGGCGAGGATCAGCTTGAACGCCGCGGTCACCTTCTTCGCGTCGGCGCCGCCGCCCACGTCGAGGAAGTTGGCGGGCATGCCGCCGCAGTACTGGATGATGTCCATGGTGGCCATCGCCAGGCCCGCGCCGTTGACCATGCAGCCGATGTTGCCGGACAGCGAGATGTAGGCGAGGTCGTACTCCTTCGCCTCGCGCTCGCGGGGATCCTCCTCGAGGGGATCGCGGTAGGCGGCGAGCTCCGGGTGGCGGAAGAGCGCGTTGTCGTCGAAGTCGACCTTGGCGTCGAGGGCGAGGACGTCACCCTGCCTGGTGATCACCAGCGGGTTGATCTCGACGATGCTCGCGTCGGTCTCCTCGAAGACCTTCGCCAGCGCGGCGCAGAACTTCACGAACTTGCCGACGGTGGCGCCCTCGAGGCCCAGGCCGAAGGCGAGCTCGCGGCCCTGGTAGGCCTGGAAGCCGACCGCGGGGTCGATCGCCACGCGGAGGATCTTCTCCGGGTGGGCGGCGGCGACCTCCTCGATCTCCATGCCGCCCTCGGTGGAGGCCATGATGGTCACCCGCGAGGTCTCGCGGTCGAGGGTCATGCCCAGGTAGAGCTCGCGGGCGATGTCGAGCCCCTCCTCGACGAGGAGCTTGTGGACCTTCGCACCCTCGGGGCCGGTCTGGACCGTCACCAGCGTCTTGCCGAGCATCGCCTCGGCGAAGCGCCTCGCCTCCTCGGGGGACTTCGCCAGCCGCACGCCGCGGCCGCCATCCGAATCCTTGAAGGTGCCCTTGCCGCGGCCACCCGCGTGGACCTGGCTCTTCACGACGACGACCGGGGTGCCCAGCTGCATCGCCGCGGCCTCCGCCTCGCTCGGCGAAGTGGCCAGGATGCCGCGGGGCGTCGGCACGCCGTACTTCCGGAAGATCTCCTTGCCCTGGTACTCGTGGATCTTCACGCTCACTCCTGACGGCCGGAACTCGTCTCGCGGCCTCTCGGATGGTGGGTTGAACGCAGAAAAGGCCGCGTATTTGACACGCGGCCTCCCTGCTTGTCCATTGCTGATTGCATCACTTGCCGTGCAGCTTGGCGCGGGCGTAATCGCGATACGTCTCGGCGATGACGCGCACCGAGATCTCCTTCGGGCAGACCGCCTCGCACTCGCGCACGTTGCGGCAGTTGCCGAAACCCTCCGCGTCGTGCTGGGCGATCATCGCCGAGGCGCGGCGATCCCGCTCGGCCTGGCCCTGCGGCAGGTGCCGGAACTTGGAGATCAGCGCGCCGACGAAGAGCATCGCCGAGGCGTTGGGGCACGCCGCCACGCAGGCGCCGCAGCCGATGCAGGCGGCGGCGTCCATGGCCAGGTCGGCCTCCTCCTTCGGGATCGGGATGGTGTTGCCGTCGGGGGCGCCGCCGGTCCGCACCGAGATGAAGCCGCCGGCGGCGACGATCCTGTCGAAGGCGGAGCGGTTGGTGACCAGATCCTTGATCACCGGGAAGGCCTTTGCCCGCCACGGCTCGATGGTGATCTCGTCGCCGTCCTTGAAGTTGCGCATGTGGAGCTGGCACGTGGTGGTGGCGCGCTCCGGCCCGTGGGGGATGCCGTTGATCACGAGCGAGCACATGCCGCAGATGCCCTCGCGGCAGTCGTGATCGAAGGCGATCGGCTCCTCGCCCTTCTCGATCAGACCCTCGTTCACCACGTCGAGCATCTCGAGGAAGGACATGTCGGGGCTGACGTCGTGCGCGTCGTAGGTGACCATCTGGCCCGGCGAGTTGCCGTCCTTCTGACGCCAGACGTGCAGCTTCAGCTTCATCGTGCCGGCCATTACTTGTAGCTCCGCGTTGCAAGGTGCACGTACTCGAACTCCAGCGGCTCCACGTGGCGGATCGGCTTCTTGCCCGGGCCCTGGTACTCCCAGGCGGCGACGTGCGCGAACTTCTCGTCGTTGCGCAGCGCCTCGCCGTCCTCCGTCTGGTACTCCTCGCGGAAGTGGCCGCCGCAGGACTCCTCGCGCTCGAGGGCGTCCTGGACCATCAGCTCGCCGAACTCGAGGAAGTCGGCCACGCGGCCGGCGTACTCGAGGGCGACGTTGAGGTTCTCGTTCTCGCCGGTGACGTTGACGTTCTCCCAGAACTCCTCGCGGATGGCGGGAATCCGCTCCAGCGCCTCCTTGAGGCCGGCGGCGTTGCGGGCCATGCCGCACTTGTCCCAGAGCAGCCGGCCCAGCTCCTTGTGGATGGAGCGCGCGGTCCGCTTGCCCTTGATCGAGAGGAGCTTCTTCTGCCGCTCGGTGACCGCCTGGACCGCCGCCTTGAACTCGGGGTGGTCGGTGGTGACCTTGGGCTGCTTCGCCGTCGCGAAGTAGTGGCCGATGGTGTACGGCAGCACGAAGTAGCCGTCCGCCAGGCCCTGCATCAGCGCCGAGGCGCCGAGGCGGTTGGCGCCGTGGTCGGAGAAGTTGGCCTCGCCGATCACGTGGAGGCCCGGGATGGTGGACATCAGGTTGTAGTCCACCCAGAGGCCGCCCATCGTGTAGTGGGGCGCGGGGAAGATGCGCATCGGGACCTTGTAGGGGTCCTCGCCGGTGATGCGCTCGTACATCTGGAAGAGGTTGCCGTAGCGGTCGCGGACCACGTCCACGCCGAGCCGCTTGATGGCGTCGGCGAAGTCGAGGTAGACGCCCTGCCCGCCCGGGCCCACGCCGCGCCCCTCGTCGCACACCTGCTTCGCGGCGCGCGAGGCGATGTCGCGGGGCGAGAGGTTGCCGAACGACGGGTACTTCCGCTCGAGGTAGTAGTCGCGCTCGTCCTCGGGGATCTCGTTGGGCGGACGCTTGTCGCCGGCCTTCTTCGGCACCCAGATGCGGCCGTCGTTGCGGAGCGACTCCGACATCAGGGTGAGCTTCGACTGGTGATCACCCGAGACCGGGATGCAGGTCGGGTGGATCTGCGTGTAGCAGGGGTTGGCGAACGCCGCGCCCTTCTTGTACGCGCGCCAGGTGGCGGTGACGTTGCAGCCCGCCGCGTTGGTGGAGAGGAAGAAGACGTTGGAGTAGCCGCCGGTGGCGAGCACCACCGCGTCCGCAGCCCACGCCTCGATCTTGCCGGTCACCAGGTCGCGGGTCACGATGCCGCGGGCGTGGCCGTCGATGACCACCAGCTCGAGCATCTCGGTGCGGGGGTGCATCTTGACCGTGCCGAGGCCCACCTGGCGCTCGAGCGCGGAGTAGGCGCCGAGGAGGAGCTGCTGCCCCGTCTGGCCCCTCGCGTAGAAGGTGCGGGAGACCTGGGCGCCGCCGAAGGAGCGGTTGGCCAGGGTGCCGCCGTACTCGCGGGCGAAGGGGACACCCTGGGCGACGCACTGGTCGATGATGTTCACCGACACCTGGGCGAGGCGGTAGACGTTCGCCTCGCGGGCGCGGAAGTCGCCGCCCTTCACCGTGTCGTAGAAGAGCCGGTAGATGCTGTCGCCGTCGTTCTGGTAGTTCTTCGCGGCGTTGATGCCGCCCTGCGCGGCGATCGAGTGGGCGCGGCGCGGGCTGTCCTGGTAGCAGAAGCAGTCGACCTTGTAGCCGAGCTCCGCCAGGGTCGCCGCGGCAGAGGCGCCGGCGAGGCCGGAGCCCACCACGATCACGTTGAACTTCCGCTTGTTGGCGGGGTTGACCAGCTTCATCTCGAAGCGGTGCTGGTCCCACTTCTTCTCGATCGGGCCGCTGGGGATCTTGGAGTCGAGTTTCACGGTGCGGATCTCCTCAAGTCAGTTCGGGCGCTCGATACGGAGCTGCTCCGTGCCGCCTTCCCAGTGGTGCTCGACCGCGCCAGCGAGGATGCCGAGCGGGATCGCGATGAAGCCCAGGGCGATGGCCCAGGCGACGACCTTGCCCGCCTTGAGCCAGAACGGCGTCCACCGGGCGCCCCAGAGGCCGAGGGACTGGAGCGCGCTCCAGACGCCGTGGGCGAGGTGGAAGCCGATGAAGACCATGCTCACCACGTAGACGAGGACGACCCACGGCTTCGAGAAGCCGAGGATCATCATCCGCGCCACGTCGTGGCGCTGCGCCGGATCCTGGAAGCTGAAGTACTCGGGCAGGATCACGCCGGCGGTGAAGTGGAGGATGTGGAAGACGATGAAGGCGAAGACGATGCCGCCGCTCACCAGCATGTAGCGCGAGTACCAGGTGGCGGTGCGCCAGTTCTTCTTCACGTACTTCTGCGGACGGGCGGCGTGGTTGATCCGGGAGAGGCGGACCGCTGCCCAGATGTGGAAGCCGACGGCGACCAGCAGGCCGATGCGCGCGGTCCAGAGCAGCTCGGGCTTGCCCTTGAGGAAGGCGCCGTAGGCGTTGAGCCCCTCGTAGCCCAGGAAGACCTGGAGGTTGGCGAGGACGTGGCTGATCAGGAACAGGAGCAGAGCCAGCCCCGTGATCGCCATGACCAACTTCATGCCCGTCGACGAGCTGATCGCTCCTGCGATGTAACCGCCGATGGTGTTGGTACGGGCCGTCTTTGCGGCGGCGGAATTCATGCTGACACCCTGGCTATTGGGGAAACGGAAAATCCGGCAGGCGCACGGGCGCCTGCCGGATCGCTTCGCCGATCACATGTTGCAGGCGGCGACGGTGCTCTTCACCGCCTCGTACGACTTCTGGAGGGCGGCCTTCTCGGTCTCGTTCAGCGGGATCTCGTAGACCTTCTCCACGCCGCCGGCGCCGATGCGCGCGGGCACGCCGAAGAAGTAGCCGTCGATGCCGTACTCGCCGTGGAGGCGCGCCGCCACGGGGAGGACCCGCTTGCGGTCGAGGAGGTAGCTCTCCGCCATCGCCACCGCCGACTCGGCGGGCGCGAAGTAGGCCGAGCCCGTGCCGTAGAGCGAGACCAGCTCGCCGCCGCCCTTGCGGGTGCGCTCGACGATCGCCGCCAGCTTGTCGGCGGGGAGGAGGTTCTCGAGGGGCACACCGCCCACGCTGCAGAGGCGGGTGAGCGGCACCATGTCGTCGCCGTGGCCGCCGAGCACCACCGCGTGGACGTCCTCGAGGGAGACGTGGAGCGCCTCGGCCACGAAGAAGCGGAAGCGCGCGGAGTCGAGCACGCCCGCCATGCCGCAGATCATGTTGTCCTTGAGGCCGGCGACCTTGTGGAGCGCGTACACCATCGCGTCGAGCGGGTTCGAGATGACGATCACGAACGCGTCGGGGGTGTACTTCTTCACGTTCTCGGCGACGTCCTTGATGATGCCGAGGTTGGTGTTGATGAGGTCGTCGCGGCTCATGCCCGGCTTGCGGGGGCGGCCGGCGGTGACGATCACCACGTCCGCGCCGGCGCAGTCGGCGTAGTTGGACGTGCCGGTGAGGCGGGAGTCGAGGCCGCGGACGGCGTTGAGCTGGTTGATGTCGAGGGCCTTGCCCTTGACCGGGTTCTCGACCTGCGGAATGTCGTAGAGGACGACGTCGCCGAGGCGGCGCTCCGCACAGAGCAGCCCGATGTTACCGCCGATGTTGCCGGCGCCGACGACGGCGATCTTGTTCTTGCGAGCCATTGGTTTTTTGAAACCTCCGCGGGACTTATAAAAAGCTCAAATGGCGCCCACAACTTCGGAAACGAAGTCTAATGGGCTGCAAAACGAGAAAGGGGGGCACGAAGGCCCCCCTTCCCTTCACATCTGCTCGACGACCGCCCGGCCGAATTCGGAGCACTTGAGCAGCGTGGCCCCCTCCATCTGCCGGTGGAAGTCGTAGGTGACCGTCTTGTTGGAGATGGCGCGCTCCATCCCCTTGATCACCAGGTCGGCCGCCTCGCTCCAGCCCATGTGGCGGAGCATCATCTCGCCGGAGAGGATGACCGAGCCGGGGTTGACCTTGTCCTGGCCCGCGTACTTGGGCGCGGTGCCGTGGGTCGCCTCGAAGACCGCGGCAAAGTCGCCGACGTTGCCGCCCGGGGCGATGCCGAGGCCGCCCACCTGCGCCGCCGCCGCGTCGGAGATGTAGTCGCCGTTGAGGTTGGTGGTGGCCACCACCTGGTACTCGTCCGGCCGCAGCAGGATCTGCTGGAACATGTTGTCGGCGATCCGGTCGTTGATCATCACCTTGCCGGCCGGGATCTTGCCGCCGTGCTTCTCCCAGACCTCGGCCTCGGTGATCACCTTGTCGGCGAACTTCTCGCGGGCCACCTCGTAGCCCCAGTCGCGGAAGGCGCCCTCGGTGAACTTCATGATGTTGCCCTTGTGCATCAGGGTCACCACGGTGCGGCCGTGCTCGATCGCGTACTCGATCGCCTTGGCCACCAGGCGCTTGGAGCCGAAGGGGGAGATCGGCTTGATGCCGATGCCGGAGAGCTCGCGGAGGGGCTCCTTGGGCTTCATCTCGTTGTTGATGAAGTTGCGGACCTTCTCCGCCTCCGGGGTGCCGGACTTGTACTCGATGCCCGAGTAGACGTCCTCGGTGTTCTCCCGGAAGATCACCATGTCGAGCTTGCCCGGCTCCTTGACGGGAGCGGGCACGCCCTCGAACCACCGCACCGGGCGGATGCACTGGTAGAGGTCGAGCTCCTGGCGCAGCGCCACGTTGATCGAGCGGAAGCCGCCGCCCACCGGCGTGGTGAGGGGGCCCTTGATCGCGACCACGAACTCCTTGATCGCCTCGATGGTGTCGTTGGGCAGCCAGGTGTTGGGGCCGTAGACCGCGTTGGCCTTCTCGCCGGCGTAGACCTCGAACCAGTGGATCTTGCGCTTGCCGCCGTAGGCCTTCTCGACGGCGGCGTCGAGCACCATCTGCGAGGCCCGCCAGATGTCGGGGCCGGTGCCGTCGCCTTCGATGAAGGGGATGATCGGATCGTTGGGAACCTGGAGCTTCCCGTCCGCGCCGATCGTGATCCGGCTGCCCGTCGTCGGCGTGGTGAGCTTCTCGTACTTGGCCATGGCCGCCCCTTCCTCCTCGTGGATTGGTGCGCGTAGGGGCGCGCCTTATACCACAGACGCAGGGTCGGCAAGCGAACTCTCGCCCCGTGTTCCGGCCCGTCCGGCGCCGGGTGCGCTACCGCTCGGCGCAGGCGGTGACGCTCTCGTCGAGTGGCTCCGCGTAGAGCCGCTCGATCGCCTCCGCGTACTTCCGGATCGCCGCCCTGCGCCGGAGCTTCAGGGTCGGGGTGAGCTCCCCCTCCTCGCCGGTGGTGAACTCCACCGGAAGGACCACGAACCGCTTGATCGTCTCGAAGCGGGCGAGCCGCGGGTTGATCCGGGTGGCGATGGCGCGGGCCAGGTGGTCCCGCAGCCGGGGATCGCGGGCGAGGTCCGCCACCCCGGTGAAGGGCAGCCCCCGCTCCGAGGCCCACCCCGCCGCCGCCACCGGATCGAGGGTGAGGAGCGCGCCGATCCACGGCTTGCCGTCCCCCACCACCACCGCGTGGGCCACGGGCGGGATCGCCTGGAGCAGCCCCTCCAGCAGGGCCGGGCCGGTCTTCTTCCCGCCGGCGGTGACGATCAGCTCCTTCTTCCGGTCGGTGATCCAGAGGAAGCCGTCCTCGTCCAGGTGGCCCACGTCGCCGGAACGGAGCCACCCCTCCCCATCGAACGCCTCGCGGGTGGCCGCCTCGTCGCGGAAGTAGCCGAGGAAGACGTTGCCGCCGCGCACCAGCACCTCGCCGTCCTCGGCGATGCGCAGGGCGAGCCCCGGCAGCGGCCGCCCCACGCTCCCCCGCCGCCTGGCGCGCGGCGTCTCCAGGGTGGTGGGGCCGGAGGCCTCCGACTGCCCGTAGATCTGGTGGATGGGGATGCCGAGGGACCAGAAGAAGTCGAGGGTGCCCGGGTGGATCGGCGCGGTGGAGGAGGCGATGAAGCGCATCCGGTCCATGCCGAGGCGCTCGCGGAGCCTGCGGTAGACCAGCCTGTCGAAGAGGGCGTGGGCGAGGCGGAGCGCCGGCCCCGGCGCTTCCGTGGCGTGGAAGGCGCGCCCCACCCCGCGGGCGGCGGCGAAGAGGCGCTGGCGCAGGACGGGAGCGATGGCGACCTGCGCCTCGATCGCCGCCTGCATCTTCTCGAAGAGGCGGGGCACGCCGAGGAAGATGGTGGGGCGCACGTCGACCAGGTGGTCGCGGATCGCCTCGAGGCTGGTGGCGAAGTAGACCTCCGCGCCGGCGGTGATGGGGAGGTGGATGGTGGCCATCTGCTCCGCCACGTGGCTCAGGGGCAGGTAGCTCACCACCTTCTCCTCCCCCGGCTCGCCGTACGCCTCGAGCAGCCGCGCCGCGGTCCAGACCAGGTTGCGGTGGGAGATCATCACGCCCTTCGGCGGGCCGGTGGTTCCCGAGGTGTAGATGAGGGTGGCGAGGCCGTGGGGCTCGAGCGCCTCCACCGAGGCGAGGTAGCGGGCGGCGGGCACCTCCTCCGCCCGTGCGAGGAAGTCGTCGAAGGACTGGACCCAGGGGAGGGCCAGCGCCCGCTCGTCCCGCCGGATCAGGAGCGCGAGGTGGAGCGACGGGAGCCTGTCGCGGATCGCCTCGACCGTGGCGAGCCGCGCCGCGTCGTCGACGACGATCACCCGCGCGCCGCTGTGCTCCAGGATGAAGGCGCACTGCTCCGGCGAGCTGGTGGTGTAGATCCCCACCGGCACGCAGCCCGCCGCCATCGCCCCCAGGTCGGCGACCACCCACTCCACGCAGTTGAAGCCGAGGATCGCCACCCGGTCGCCCCGCTCCAGCCCGGCGGCGAGGAGCGCCCGGGCGAAGCGCTCCACCAGCTCGCCGTACGCGCGCCAGGTGATCGCCTCCCAGGCGTCGCCGCGGCGCCGGTGGAGGGCCGGACGATCCCCTCGCGCCTCCACCTGGCGGCGGAGCACGTGGAGCATGCTCCGGGGTTCGGCGCCCATCTTCTCCTTCTCGATCGCTGCGTGCATGCGCCCCCTCCGAGCGGTCCATTCTGCAGCGGGAAGAGGGGGGACGAGACACCTCGGGCGGGGTGGAGCATTCTCCACCAATCCTCCCATGCGGAACACTTGACCGGCTGCACCGCCGCTGGCTACCTACCCGCACCATGACGATCGACTTCACCTGCCAGAACTGCGACGCCTCCTTCGAAATCGACGTGACCGACATCCTCGAGGGAGAGCCGCTCGTCTGCCCGAACTGCGCGCAGAAGATGCCGCGCAAGAGCGTCGAGGAGCTGGGCAACGCCCTCGACGAGCTCCTCTCCCGCCTCGCCGATCTCCGGCCCCGCTTCCTCCTCTCCATGTCGATCGAGTCGGACGATCTGCCGCCGCCGTACGACGAGGAAGGGGGCGCCGAGGACGAGGAGGAGGACGAGACCGCCCTCGAGGACGACGAGGACGAGTTCGAGGAGGACGAGGAAGTCGACGAGGACGAAGACGACGATCGCTGAGCGGACGTCGAGCGCCCCCGCGCCGTCGGGTCGAGGCCCGGCAACCGCCACCCTGCCCCATCGGAGAAACCGAAGCCCCATGCGCAAGGCCAAGATCGTCTGCACCCTCGGTCCCGCCACCGACACCCCGGAGCGGATCGAGGAACTCATCCGCGCCGGCATGAACGTGGCGCGGCTCAACTTCTCCCATGGCGAGCACGCGGACCACGAGCGCCGGCTCCGCATGGTGCGCGAGGCGGCGAAGAAGGTCGGCGTCCCGGTGGCGGTGCTGCAGGACCTGCAGGGTCCCAAGATCCGCACCGGCAAGATGAAGGGCGGCAAGATCGTCCTCGAGGCCGGGCAGGAGGTGACCATCACCACCGAGGACGTGCTCGGTACGCCCGAGGTCTTCTCCACCACCTACAAGAACCTCCCCGCCGACGTGCGGGTGGGCGACGAGATCCTGCTGGCGGACGGCAGGCTCAAGCTGGTGGTGAAGAAGAAGCGGACCCGGAAGACCGAGGTCCTCTGCCAGGTGATCGTCGGCGGCGAGCTGGGGAACAACAAGGGGATCAACCTCCCCGGCACCCGGGTCTCCGCCCCCTCCCTCACCGAGAAGGACGAGAAGGATCTGCAGTTCGGCCTCTCCATCGGCGTGGACTACGTCGCCCTCTCCTTCGTCCGCTGTGCGGACGACGTGCGCCACGTCAAGCAGTTCACCGGGGAGAAGGTGCCGGTCATCGCCAAGATCGAGAAGCCGCAGGCGGTGGCGGACATCGACGCCATCGCCGAGGTGGCGGACGGGATCATGGTGGCCCGCGGCGATCTCGGCGTGGAGCTCCCCCTCGAGCGGGTGCCGCTGATCCAGAAGATGCTGATCGAGCGGGTCAACGCCCTGGGCAAGATCGTGATCGTCGCCACCGAGATGCTCGAGTCGATGATCCACGCGCCCCGCCCCACCCGCGCCGAGGTCTCGGACGTGGCCAACGCGATCCTCGACGGCGCCGACGCGGTGATGCTCTCCGCGGAGACCGCCTCCGGCGAGCATCCGATCGAGGCGGCGGCCACCATGGCGGCGATCATCCTCGACGTGGAGCGCAGCCAGCGCTTCCGCTCCCTCAAGCCCCACAACCTGGCGCGCTCCGACTCCTTCTCCTCCGCGGTGGCGCGCGCCTGCTGCGCCGCCGCCGAACAGCTCGGCCTCAACGCCATCGTCTCCTGCACCCAGACCGGCCGCGCGGCGCGCCTCGTCTCCGAGCACCGGCCGATGGCGCGGATCTTCGGCCTGACGCCGCTGGAGGAGACCTACCGGCGCATGGCGCTCTACTGGGGCGTGGTGCCGCTGATGATCCCCGCCTACCAGTCGCCGGACGAGATGCTGCGGCTGGTGAGCGACGTGCTCCTCAAGGAGAAGTACGCGCGGCGCGGGGAGGCGGTGGTCATCTCCAGCGGCGTGCCCAACCAGCCGATGTCCACCAACCTGATGACGATCCACCGCCTCTAGAGCGAGAGGGTCGGCGGCGCCTCCTCGCCCCGCTCCAGCTCCGCGAGGCGGCGTAGATCCTCATCGTCCAGGCCGGCCGATTCCAGCGCCTCGGGCGTGGTGAGGATCGGCTGGCCGGTGGAGATCGCGGTGGCGATGGCGGCCCCCGGCGGGATCTCGATCGGCCGCTGCGCCCCCGCCTGCTCCACCAGCAGCAGGCCGCCGAGGCTCCCGCCGTCCGGCTGGAGGATCACCGCGCGGAGCTCCCCACCGAGCCCGTGGACGGTCTGCTCCACGAGGAGCGCGGCGCTCCCCTGCCCCGCCTGCGCGGCGCGGATGGCGGCGCCTTCCTCCGGCGGGACGAAGAGCGGCACCACCACCCGCTCCCCCACCGTCTCCAGCACCACCAGCTCCGAGCCGAGGGCCCGGGCCTCGACGACCTCGCGCACCACCAGCTCGCGCAGCTCGACGGCGCGCGCCCCGGTGCGGAAGACGGCGAGGGCAGGCAGGGCCACCAGGTAGAGGAGCGCGAGGCAGAGGCAGGCGCCGAGCGCCAGGCCGAGGCGACGGTTCCGCCTGTTGCCGATCCGCTCCACGCAGCCTCCGACCTCCTCCGGGTTCCCCGGTCGAATGTAGGTCGGCGGCGTCCGGGGGGCAGAAGGAGGCGGCGGCAGGCTCGCCCGGCAGGCGGCCGGGCGGCGGGGATCACTCGAACCTGTAGATGTTCTCGACCGAGACGTTGCGGTAGCGCTCGAGCTTGAGCAGGAGGCGCGCCAGCTCCCAGGCGAACTCGATCGGCGGCGCGCCCGCCTTGCGGCGCCGCTTCGCCTCCCTGGCCACCGGCTTGCGGGCCTCCGCCGGGTGGTAGAGGAAGGCGCCGGTGAAGACCCAGCTCTCCGCGTCCCAGGGGACGAGGCGGGCGTCGAGGATGTCGCCCTTGCTGAGGCCGACCAGCTCGCGCCGCTCGAAGATCTCGTAGTCGGTGCCGCTGATCACCTCGCGAACCCGCAGGCCGTGCCGGGTCCCCAGCTTGCGGATCTCGAAGACCGCGTGGATCGAGCGGGTGAGCGCCTCGAAGAAGGGCAGCTCCTCCGCCGCGAGGGTGGCGCGGTTGGCGGCGAGGAAGGCCTCGACCGGCGGCACCCCCTCCTGCTCGAGGGGGCGGTCGAAGAGGTAGTACTCGAGGAAGGCCGCCATCCGCGGCTCGAAGGACCGGTCGTCCTCGTGGAACTCGCCGGTGCGCTGGCGGAACGCCTCACGGGCGCGGAGGATCTCCTCCTGCCGCTCGGGGCCGGTCGCCCAGGCGATCACCTTGTCGAGATACGGCTGGATCACAAGACGAGGCCCATCGATTACGCGCCCTCCATCAAGCCCACGAAGCGCGCGAAGAGGTAGCGCGCGTCGTGGGGGCCAGGCGACGACTCGGGATGGTACTGCACGCTGAAGGCGCGCTTCTCGGGAATCGCGATCCCCTCCACCGTGCCGTCGTTGAGGGAGACGTGGGTCACCCGGGCGCCCGTGCCCCGCAGGCTGTCGGCGTCGACGGCGAAGCCGTGGTTCTGGGCGGTGATCTCCACCTTGCCGGTCTCGAGATCGAGCACCGGCTGGTTGCCGCCGCGGTGGCCGAAGGGGAGCTTGAAGGTCTTCGCGCCCACCGCCAGGGCGAGGATCTGGTGGCCGAGGCAGATGCCGAAGATCGGCACCTTGCCGAGGAGCTCGCGGACGATGGGGGCGGCATACTCCACCGCCGCCGGATCGCCGGGGCCGTTGGAGAGGAAGATGCCGTCCGGCTTGCGGGCGAGCGCTTCGCTGGCGGGGGTATGCGAGGGGACGACGGTCACCCTGCAGCCCGCGTCAACGAGGAGCTGGAGCATCGAGCGCTTGAGGCCGTAGTCGTAGGCGACCACGTGGAAGCGCGGCGCCGGCGCCTTCGGGCAGACGCAGGCGTCCCCGCCCTTCCAGCAGGTGCAGAGCGGATCGCCCATCGGCACGTCGAACTCGTAGGCCTGCCGGGTGGTGACGCCGGTGGCCAGGTCCAGGCCGTCCATCGTCGGCGCGCTGCGGGCCTTCTCGATCAACGCCTGCGGATCGGCGCCCTCGAGGGTGGAGAGGACGCCCATCTGCGCGCCGCGGTCGCGGATGTGGCGCACCAGCATGCGGGTGTCGATCCCCTCGATCCCGGGCAGGCCCCACCTCTCCAGGTACTTCTGGAGCGGCGCCTCGGCGCGGTAGTTGGAGGGGCCCAGCGCGGCGTGCTTGCAGATCATGCCGATCGCGTGGGGTCGGACCGCCTCCTGATCCTGGTCGTTGACGCCGACGTTCCCCTGCTCCGGGTAGGTGAAGGTGACAATCTGCCCGACGTAGGAGGGATCGGTGAGGATCTCCTGGTAGCCGGTCATCGAGGTGTTGAAGACCACCTCGCCCACCTGCTCCGCCTCCGCGCCGAAGGCACGGCCGACGAAGACCGTGCCATCCGCCAGAGCGAGGATGGCCTTGCGCCTCGAGATACCCATCACCTGCTGCTCCTCTCGCCGCCGAAGACGATCCGGCCCTCCACCAGGGTGAGGACCGCCCGGCCCTGCACCTTCCATCCGCCGAACGGCGTATTGCGACCCTTCGACTCGAACGACGCCGGCTCCACGGTCCATTCCACCGCCGGGTCGATCACCGTCACGTCGGCAGGGCTCCCTGCTGCCAGGGTGCCGCCCGGCAGCCCGAAACAGCGGGCCGGGCCGGTGGAGAGGAGCTCGATCGCCCGCTTCTCGCTCAGGATGCCCCGGCGCACCAGCGCCAGCGTCAGGGGGACCGCCGTCTCCAGGCCCACGATGCCGTTGGCCGCCCGCTCGAACTCCACGTCCTTCTCCACCGAGGAGTGGGGGGCGTGGTCGGTGGCGATGGCGTCGATGGTGCCGTCGGCGAGCCCCTCGAGCACCGCCTCCACGTGCTCCTGCGAGCGGAGCGGCGGGCACATCTTCGCGTTGGTGTCGTAGGTGGCGACCGCTTCGTCGGTCAGGGTGAAGTGGTGGGGCGTGGCCTCGGCGGTGACCCGCAGGCCGCGCCGCTTCGCCTCCCGCACCGCGCGCACCGCGCCGGCGGTGGAGAGGTGGCCGATGTGGAGGCGCCCGCCGGTGAGGGCGGCGAGCTCCACGTCGCGCAGCACCATCACGTCCTCCGCCGCGGCGGGGAAGCCCTTGAGGCCGAGGCGCATCGAGACCTCGCCCTCGTGCATGCAGGCACCAGCGGCGAGGCGGAGGTCCTCCTCGTGGACCATGATCGGCAGGTCGAAGGCCCTGGCGTACTCCAGCGCGCGGCGCATCACGCCCGCATCCATCACCGGCCTGCCGTCGTCGGTGAGGGCCACCGCGCCCGCCGCCTTCATGTCGCCGTACTCGGCGAGCTGCTCGCCCTTCTGGCCCATGGTGACCGCACCCGCGGGATGGACCCGCGCCAGCCCCGCCTCCTTCGCCTTGTCGAGGACGAAGCGAACCAGGTGGGCGTTGTCGATCACCGGCCGGGTGTTGGGCATGGAGACGACGGCGGTGAAGCCGCCCGCCACCGCCGCCCGGACGCCGGTGGCCACCGTCTCCTTGTACTCCTCGCCCGGCTCGCGCAGGTGGACGTGGAGGTCGATCAGCCCCGGCACGATCCACCTGCCGGCGCAGTCGATCTCCGTGGCGCCGGGCGGCGCGGGGAGCGCCGGGTCCTGGATCGCGGCGATCCGGCCGTTCTCGATCAGGACCGTGCGCGGGCCGTCGACGCCGCTCGCCGGGTCGATGACGCGGCCGTTCTTCAGGACGATCATGTCGGGCCTCATGCGGCGCTCGCCTCGGCGGGCATGCCCGCGGCGCGGAGGAGGATCGCCATCCGCACCGCCACGCCGTTCTCCACCTGGTCGAGGATCACGCTGCGGCTGCCGTCCGCCACCTCGGGCTCCAGCTCCACGCCGCGGTTGATCGGGCCGGGATGGAGGACGAGCGCGTCCTCCTTCAGCCAGTCGAGCTTGGCGCGGGAGAGGCCGTAGAACCGGGAGTACTCCCGGGTGGTGGGAAAGAGGCTCTCGCTGATCCGCTCCTGCTGGATGCGGAGCATCATCACCGCGTCGGCGCCCGCGACCGCCGCGCGCAGATCGGATCCCACCTCGCAGCCCAGCTTCTCGATGCCGATGGGCAGCATCGTCGGCGGGCCGCAGAGGCGCACCTTCGCGCCCAGCTTCTGCAGGCAGTAGACGTTGGAGCGGGCGACGCGGCTGTGGCGGATGTCGCCGACGATGGCGACGGTGCGCCCCTCCAGCGAACCCCACCGCTCCCGGAGGGTGAAGGCGTCGAGCAGCGCCTGCGACGGGTGCTCGTGGGCGCCGTCGCCGGCGTTGACCACCGCGCAGCCCACCCGCTGGGCCACCAGGTGCGGCGCGCCCGAGGCGGCGTGGCGGATCACCAGGATGTCGGGGCGCATCGCCTCGAGGTTCCTGGCGGTGTCGATCAGGGTCTCGCCCTTGCTCACCGAGGAGCCGGAGGAGCTCCAGTTGACCGCGTCGGCGGAGAGGATCTTGGCGGCGATCTCGAAGCTCGAGCGGGTGCGCGTCGAGCTCTCGAAGAAGCAGTTGATCACCGTCTTGCCCCGCAGCGCCGGCACCTTCTTGATGTCGCGGCGGAGCACCTCCTTCATCGAGGCGGCGGAATCGAGAATGGCTTCGATCTCCTCCCGGGGGAGGGTCTCGATTCCGAGGAGGTGGCGGCGGGCGTGGGCCATATCGGGCGCGGACCTATAGCGCACCCCGACCGTTGGTTCAACGGCGGACGTACGGGCGCCGCCTCAGCCGCGCCGGAGCCGCACCACCTGGTCCTCGCCGCCCCGCTCCCGGAGCCGGACCTCGATGCTCTCGTCCGGGCCCGCCTCGAGACGAGCGCCGACGAAGTCCGCCTGGATCGGCAGCTCGCGCCCCGGGCGCTCCACCAGCACCGCCAGCCAGACGCGCTTCGGGCGGCCGAAGTCGGTGAGCTCGTCCAGGGCGGCGCGGACGGTGCGGCCGGTGTAGAGGACGTCGTCCACCAGCACCACGCCCTTGCCGGTGATCGGGAAGGAGATCTGCGTGGGGCCCACCTGCGGCACCGGGTGGGCGCCGATGTCGTCGCGGTAGAGGGTGATGTCGAGGATGCCGACCGGCGCCTGGATGCCGGTGGCCGCCTCGATGCGCGCCGCGAGGCGGTGGGCGAGCGGGACGCCGCCGCGCTGGATCCCCACGAAGCAGAGATCCGCGCCGCCGCCGTTGGCGGACACGATCCGCTCGGCGATGTCGGTGAGGGCCCGGTCGATCGCCCCTTCGTCGAGGAGCACCTGCGCGTCGTTCATCTCGTCCCCATCGGCGGACGCAGGTCCGTCGGTCCGCGTGGAGCGATGGTGGCCGCGCGCCACGCCGCGTGCAAGCGGCAATCGTTCAGTCGGCCAGCGGCGACTCGAGGTCGGTCTTCACCGAATTGTCGAAGCCGATCCAGCGGATCTTCTGCGTCCCGGGGAACCGCATCGGCACCTCGTAGGAGAGGTCGATGTAGATGTAGCCGCCGCCGCGATCGACGTGGATCATCCCCTCGTCCACCACGGGGGACTCCCCCGTCCCGTCGTCGATGGTGAGGATCCGGTCGGTCTTCTCCCGGATCATCCGGCGGATCTGGTCGTCGTCGGGGATGCGCCACGCCTGGTAGGCCGCCTCGCGCATCGCCTGGAGCACCTCGCGGTTGGTCGACCAGTGGGGATAGTAGGCGTAGCCCAGGTAGACCACCGCCGCGACGAAGAGGATTCCGAAGAGGGTGACGAAGTTGATGGCGCCCCGCTCGGAGGCGAGGAGGCGCCGCGGGCTCTGTCGCATGGCGGCCATCTTCGCGCAGCCGCAACCGCGCGCGCAAGGAACCGGTCGCGTACCGCAGGTGTGCGGAAACGGCCCGCGGGACAGCGCCCGCAAAGCGAGCCGCCGCTCCCGGAAAGCTCAGTCCGCGCCCGCCCGCAGCGCCGCCTCCTCCCGCGCCGGCAGCTCGTCGATCGCGGAGAGGAAGCGCTCGAAGCGGAAGCCGCTCTCGCTGCCCGGCCACCAGCCGTCGCGACCCCACGAGAAGAGGATCCGCGCCGCCCTGCCCCGCACCGCCTCCAGCGGCACGTACCAGCCGCCGTCGCTGCGGCCGTCGTCGGAGTCGTCGCGGTTGTCGCCGAGGACGAAGAGGTGGCCGGGCGGGACGTGGAACGGCCCCTCCGCCGGCCGCGGCCGGGGGAGGAGGCGGGAGTGGACGGTGCCGTGGCGCCGCCCGCCGAGCTCCTCGACGTAGAGGTTGCCGCTCTGCGGGTGCCAGTAGCGCAGGTCGGCGGAGAGGTTCCAGTAGTCGAAGCGATCCGCCAGCAGGGATCGCGGCTGCGGCGCCCCGTCCACGTAGACCTGCTCGTCCACCAGCTCCACCCTCTCGCCGGGCAGCCCCACCACCCGCTTGATCAGCACGCCGCGCCCGGGGGCGTCGAAGACGATCACGTCCCCCCGCGCGGGCATCGGGCCGGCGAGGAGCTCCCGCCCGCCGGGGAGCCGCACACCGTAGGCGGACTTGCTCACCAGGACCACGTCGCCGGGGAGGAGCGTGGGGACCATCGAACCCGAGGGGATGCGGTAGGCCTCCACCGCGAAGAGGCGCACCGCCACGGCGAGGGCCACCGCCAGGAGCACCATCTGCACCGCCTCGCGAAGGAAGGAGGGGCGCAGCGGCTCGAGGTGGCGGCTGGCGGCTGCCTCGAGGGTGGCGGAGGCGCGGGCGATGCGGCCGTCGTCGCCGCTCTCCAGCGCGTTCCTCGCCTCGCTCTGGAGGGCCACGATCTCCGCGAGGACGTGGGGGTCGAGCCTGCGCCTGTTGCGGCGGGCCAGCCTGCGCGTCTCCCCGAGGAGCGCGTGGAGGTGCTGGTGCTGCCGCGGGCGGCGGGCCACGGGCTTTCAGCTCCCGCTCGGCACTTCCGCGTCGAGACCGCGGAAGAGGCGGTCGGTGCGCAGGCCGTCCTGTCCCCACGAGAAGCCGATCACGTCGGCGCGCCCGCGGATGTTGCCCAGCGGCACGAAGCCCCAGACCCGCGAGTCGGCGGAGTTGTCCCGGTTGTCGCCCAGGACGAGGACGTGCCCCTCGGGGACGCGGAAGGGGCCCTCCCCCGACCTGCCGCGGATCTGCTCGAGGACGAAGTGCGGGTGGGTGCCGCCGTCCGCCTGGGCCAGCCTCTCCACGTAGAGATCGGCGCGGGTGGCGACCCAGCGGCGGAAGCGCTCGTCGTAGTCGTCGATGGGGAAGGCGGTCTCGAGGAGCTCGCGCGGCTGCTTCACCCCGTCGATGTAGACCACGCCGTTCTCGATCTTCACCGTCTCGCCGGGCAGGCCGATCACCCGCTTGATCAGGTTCTCCGCCGGCGGCGTGGGGCGCTCGAAGACCACCACGTCTCCCCGCTCGGGAAGGGCCCGCTGCCAGAGCAGCTCGTTGGTGAAGGGGACGCGGACGCCGTAGGCGAACTTGGTCACCACCACGTAGTCGCCGATCTGCAGCGTGGGGAGCATCGACCCCGACGGGATCGAGAACGGCTCGAAGAGGAACGCGCGCACGGCCAGGGCGAGGGCGACCGCCGGGCCGATGGAACGGATCGCGCCGAGGATCCCCTTCGGCTTCTCCTTCTTCGCCGGGGCATCCGCCGGGGCGGCTGCTGCCGCCAGACCGGCGGCCTCGGGGGTGCGGTGGGTCGACACGCGGTTCAATCCTCCGACCGGAGCACGGCGAGGAAGGCCTCCTGCGGGATCTCCACCGTTCCGACCTGCTTCATCCGCTTCTTGCCTTCCTTCTGCTTCTCCAGGAGCTTGCGCTTGCGGCTGATGTCACCGCCGTAGCACTTGGCGAGCACGTTCTTGCGCATCGCTTTGACCGTCTCGCGGGAGATGATCTTCCCGCCGATCGCCGCCTGGATCGCCACCTCGTACATCTGCCGCGGAATCACCTCCCGCAGCTTGGCGCAGACCTCCTTGCCCCGCTGGTAGGCCCGGTCGCGGTGGACGATGATCGAGAGCGCGTCCACCGGATCGCCGTTCACCAGGATGTCGAGCTTGACGAGGTTCGCCGTCTGGTAGCCCTTGAGCTCGTAGTCCAGCGAGGCGTAGCCCTTGGTGGCGGACTTCATCTTGTCGAAGAAGTCGAAGACCACCTCGGCCATGGGCAGCTCGTAGGTGATCTGCACGCGCTTGGGGCCGAGGTACTTGAGGTCCTTCTGGACGCCGCGCCGGTCCTCGCAGAGCTTGAGGATCGCCCCCACGTATTCGTTGGGCACGTGGATGTTGACCGTGAGGATCGGCTCCTCCATGTGGTCGATCTTCTGGACCGGCGGGAGCTTCGACGGGTTGTCGATGGCCAGCACCTCGCCGTCGACCGTGTGGACCTGGTAGACCACGCTCGGCGCGGTGGTGATCAGGTCGAGGCCGTACTCGCGCTCGAGCCGCTCCTGGACGATCTCCATGTGGAGGAGTCCCAGGTAGCCGCAGCGGAAGCCGAAGCCGAGCGCCTGGGAGACCTCGGGCTCGTAGGTGAAGGCGGAGTCGTTGAGCTTGAGCTTGTCGAGGGCGTCGCGAAGGTTCTCGTACTCGTGGCTCTCCACGGGGAAGATCCCCGAGAAGACCATCGGCTTGATCTCCTTGAAGCCCGGGAACGGCGCGTCGGTGGGATTGGCGGCGTCGGTGATGGTGTCGCCCACCTTGGCGTCGTGGACGTCCTTGATGTTGGCGATGAGGAAGCCCACCTCGCCGGCGATCAGCTCGTCGGCCGGGACCGGCTTGGGCCGGAAGTAGCCGACGCTCTGCACCTCGAACTGCTTCTTGTTGCTCCAGAGGAGGATCTTCTGCTTCGGCGCGAGCCGCCCCTCCAGGAGGCGGACGAGCATCACCACGCCCCGGTAGCTGTCGTACCAGGAGTCGAAGATGAGCGCCTTGGTGGACTTGTTCACCTCGCCGGACGGCGGCGGGATCCGCTGCACCACCGCCTCGAGGATCTCGTCGATGCCGATCCCCATCTTCGCCGAGGCGGGGACCGCGCCGGAGGCGTCGAGGCCAATCACCTCCTCGATCTCCGCGCGCACGCCGTCGGGATCCGCCGCGGGCAGATCGACCTTGTTGATCACCGGGACGATCTCGTGGTCGTGCTCCAGCGCGAGGTAGACGTTGGCCAGCGTCTGCGCTTCCACCCCCTGGGTGGCGTCGACCACGAGGAGCGAACCCTCGCACGCAGCCAGGGAACGGGAGACCTCGTACTGGAAGTCCACGTGTCCCGGCGTGTCGATCAGGTTGAGGACGTAGTCCTTGCCGTCCTTCGCCCGGTAGGACATGCGGACGGTCTGGGCCTTGATCGTGATGCCGCGCTCGCGCTCGAGATCCATCGAGTCGAGGAGCTGCGCCTGGGCCTCGCGCTCGCTCACCGTGCCGGTGCGATCGAGCAGGCGATCGGCCAGGGTCGACTTCCCGTGGTCGATGTGCGCGATGATCGAGAAGTTGCGGATGTGGGCGTTTTCGGCGGGCATTCGGACTTCTTGGCTGGATCGGGAAGCGGCTGGTCCTAGCACAGTCGGCGGGCGACTGCCACGCAGAACACCCGGCGGCGCCGGCCCCATCCGCGCGAACGAAAGAGCCGGTCCGGCGTCGCGCCGGACCGGCTCGAAAGCGGCCGCTCCCCTGCCCGTGCCTTCAGGCAGCCCGGGCCAGGGCGCGGAAGAAGTCCGCGGTGCGGTTGAGGCCCTCCTCCAGGGAGACCTCGGGCTTCCAGCCCAGCACCTCGCCCGCCTTCCGCGGGTCGATGCAGCTCCGCTTCTGCTCGCCCGCCCGCGGCGGCGCGAAGACCGCGGGCACCCGGCTGCCGGTGGCCCGGGCGATGCCCGCGTGGAGCTCGACCACGTCGGTCTCGATGCCGGTGCCGACGTTGAGCGGACCCACGTAGTCGCTGGTGAGGGCCAGCAGGTTGGCCCGGGCCACGTCGCCCACGTAGACGTAGTCGCGGGTCTGCTTGCCGTCGCCGAAGATGGTGCAGGCCTCGTCCTTGAGGCACTTGCCGGTGAAGATGGCCACCACGCCCGCCTCGCCGTGCGGGTCCTGGCGCGGGCCGTAGACGTTGGCGTAGCGCAGCGCGCACCAGGAGAGCTTCTTCTCGAAGCCGTAGTAGCCCAGGTAGAGCTCGCCCGCCGCCTTGGAGGCGCCGTAGGGCGAGACCGGCCGCGTGGGGTGGCACTCGGGGGCGGGATAGACGTCCTGCTCGCCGTAGCAGGCGCCGCCGGAGGAGGCGAAGAGGAAGCGCTTGACGCCGCCCGCAACCGCCGCCTCGAGGAGATTGAGCATCCCGAGCAGGTTGACGTCCGCGTCGTAACGCGGGTCGGTCACCGACTTGCGCACGTCGATCTGCGCCGCCTGGTGGATGATGGCGTCGAAGCCACCCTTGCGGACCAGCTCCGCCGCCTCCTCGGAACGGATGTCCGCCTCGACGAACGTCGCCTGGACGGGGACGTTCTCGCGCTTGCCGGAGGAGAGGTTGTCGAGCACCACCACCTCGTGGCCGGCGGCGATGACGCCGTCCGCCACGTGGCTGCCGATGAAACCCGCTCCACCCGTGATCAACACCTTCATGACTTCCCCTCTCGTCCACCGCGAAGGCCCCGCGCGGGACCGTCCCGGAGGAGAGGCGCGCGCCCGCGCGCCGTTGCATTCCTTTTGCTCCGCACAGCGGAGCGAGCGTTCGCTGGCTTCGTAGTCCGCGCGCTCGTTCCCGTCTCCGGGAGAGCGCCCGGAGCGGGACACACCAACCTAGTTCCTGCAGGGGCCGCCCCCCAACACCCGGGGACCCCCATACGGCGCAGGCGCCTGCCCGGTCGCCTGGAGCGGGCGCCCTGCGTGCAGGTGGAGCGGCTCGCTCCTACCCGGACTTGCGCTCGAAGCTGAAGAGCTCCTGCTGGCCCGGAAGCTGGTCCCGGTGCTGCTCCAGGATCAGGTCGATCCCCTGCCGGATGTACTCCGCGATCGGAACCTTGGTCTTCCGATTGAGGAGCTTGAGCTTCTCGTCCTGCTCGGGGGTGATGTAAATCGTCGTGCTGATCTTCTTCCGGCCCATGGTGGCGTCACGCTATGTGACCATACGTGAGCGGGTCAAGAATGCGGCCGGCGGGCGCCCGGCTGCTTTCAGGCGGTCTGCTTCACCCTGCCGTAGGCGTCCTCGATCCGCACCACGTCGTCCACCTCGGGCGTCGAGACCTCCAGCACGTCGCAGTCGGTGACGGCGATCATGCGGTGCCGGATCCCGGGGGCGATGTGGTAGCTGTCGCCGGGCGCCAGCTTCTTCTCCACCAGCCCCGCGCCCTCGTCGACCACCAGCACCAGGTCGCCGCGCTGCAGGTGGATCGTCTCGTCCTTCTGCACGTGGTACTGCAGCGAGAGCTGGTGCCCCGCCTTGATGTGCAGGACCTTGCCCACGTAGCGGTCGGTCCGGGCCCACCATAGCTCGTGGCCCCAGGGCTTCTCCACCCGCGTGATCTCCATCACCCGTCCACCTGCGCCACGAAACCGGTGATCTCCAGCTCCCGCTGCACGTCGGCGAGGTAGCGCCTGGCCTCGTCGCGGGTGCGGAAACGGCCGAGGCGGACGCGGTAGAAGACGCCCTTCCCCGGGATGTCGGCGGCCACCACATACGGGGAGAGGCCCTTGCTGCGCAACCGGGCGGCGAGCGCGTCCGCCTCGGAGCGGGTCGGCATCGCGCCCACCTGCACGGTGAACATCGTCTCCTCGGCGGCGACGGTGGCCCGCGGCTCCTCCGCCCGCACCGTGGCGGCCTTCGCGGCTGCCAGCTTCTCCGCCGCTGCCTCGTCTGCCGCCGCCTTTTCGGCCGCCGCCTTCTCTGCCGCCGCCTTCTCGGCGGCGAGCTTCTCCGCCGCAGCCCTCTCCGCCGCCGCCTTCTCGGCGGCAGCCTTCTCCTCCGCCGCCTTCTCCTCCGCCGCCTTCTCGGTGGCGGCCTTCTTCGCCGCCGCCTCGTCCGCTGCGGCGAGGGCCTCGTCCGCGGCGCGCTGCGCGGCTGCGCCGGGCGCCGGCTCGTCGGTGAGCGCGTCGGGGAAGGTCAGCTTCTCCGCGAGGCGCTCCGCCTGGCGATCGAGCTGCTCGAGGGGATCCGCCGGCGGCGCGGGCTGCGCGGCGGCGAGATCGCGCCCCACCGTGACGCCGAGGTAGAAGACGATCCCCAGCACGACGGCGGATCCCACCACGATGGAGACCACCTGCCTGCTGTCGAGAACGATCTCGATCTTCTCCCGGATGCGTCCAGCGTCCCTCAACTCGATCTCCTCCGCAGCGGCGAACCGTCAGTCTTCCTCTGCCTCGCGCTCCATGCGATCCGGCGCGGAGACGCCGAGCAGCGCGAGCGCGTTGGCAAAGACCTGCTTCATGCACGCGATGAGGAAGAGCCGCGCCAGGGTCTTCTCGCGGTCCTCCGAGATCACCTTCTCGCCCTGGCGCTTCCCCTTCTCGTAGTAGCTCTGGAAGGCGGCGGTGGTCTCCTGGATGAAGAAGACGATCCGGTGCGGCTCGAGCGCCTCCGCCGCCCCCTTCACCAGCTCGGGGAAGGCGAGGATCCGCTTCGCCAGATCGAGCTCCTCGGGCATGGTGAGGTGGCGGAGCCGCTCCGCGTCGAAGGTGGGGCGCGGCAGCCCCTCCTCCACCGCCTTGCGCAGGATCGACGCGCAGCGGGCGTGGCCGTACTGCACGTAGAAGACCGGGTTGTCCTTGCTCTGCGCCTTGGCGAGATCGACGTCGAAGTCGAGCATCGCGTCGCCGCGGCGCATGAGGAAGAAGACGCGCACCGCGTCGGCGCCCACCTCGTCGAGCAGCCAGCGGATGGTGATGAAGTTGCCCGAGCGCTTGCCCATCTTCACGGGCTGGCCGTTCTTGAGCAGGTTCACCATCTGCACGAGGACGACGTCGAGCGCCTCGGCGGGCTTGCCCAGCGCCTGGATCGCCGCGCGCACGCGGGGCACGTAGCCGCCGTGGTCCGCGCCCCAGACGTTGATCAACCGGTCGAAGCCGCGCTGGAGCTTGTCCCAGTGGTAGGCCACGTCGGCGGCGAAATAGGTGTAGCTCCCGTCCGCCTTCTTGATGGCGCGATCGGTGTCGTCGCCGAAGCGGTGGGAGAGGAAGACGAGCTGCGGCCGCCCCTGCTCGTCGGCGTCGGGATCCCGCTCGATGCCGCGCGGCGGGGGAAGGACCCGCTCCTCGATGAAGCCGCGCGCGGTGAGCTCCCCGATCGCCTTCTCGATCGCCCCGCTCTCGTGGAGGGTCTTCTCCGAGAACCAGTTGTCGAAGTGGATCCCGAAGGTCTGGAGGTCGGGCTTGATCATCGTGTCGAGCACGACCTGCACCGCCACCGGCATGATCCGCTCGCGCACCTGCTCGAAGGGGCCGCGGACGATCGCCTCGCGCTCCTCGGGCGGGAAGCGCTCGAGGACCGTGCGCGCCACGTCGATCACGTAGTCGCCCTTGTAGTCGTCCTCGCCGAGGGGGATCGGCTCGAGGCCCGCGTCGGGGTGCGACTGCGTCCACAGCTCCCGCGCGCGGACGAAGACCGAGCGCGCCAGCGCCACCACCTGGCCACCCGCGTCGTTGACGTAGTACTCGCGGGTGACGTCCCAGCCGGTGGCGTCGAGGAGGCGGGCGATGGCGTCGCCGGTCACCGCGCCACGGCCGTGGCCCACGTGCATCGGGCCGGTGGGGTTGGCGGAGACGAACTCCACCATCACCCGCTGCCCCTTGCCCGCGTCGCAGTGGCCGTACGTGGCGCCCTTCTCCTCCACCTCGCGCAGCGCGCGGAAGAACCACGCGGGATCGATCCGCACGTTGAGGAAGCCGGGCCCCGCCAGCTCCACCGCGGCGAGGAGCCCCTCGCGATCGACGAGGTTGTCCTTGAGGACCTGGGCGATCTCGCGCGGCGGTCGTCCTGCAGGCTTGGCCAGCACCATGGCGGCGTTGACGGCGAAGTCGCCGTGCGCCGGGTTCCTGGGCGTCTCCACGGCGAAGGAGACCCCCTCCACCGCCGGAGGAAGAAGACCCTCGGCCACGCACCGCGCGATGGTCTCCTCGAAGATCTGCCGCACCTGCTCCCGCATTCTCGCTGCGCTCCTGTGGCGGCGGCGGCGCCCGCGCGCCACCGCTTCCACCTCGGGGCCGCACCTTACGCGCGGCCTCCCCATGGGGTCAATTTGCCGGGGTTTTCGCCGGCGGACCGCGCCGGATATCACGATCCGGTGCGCCTGTCCGGTCCGATCTCGCCCGGGCGGACGAGCGCCTGCGGAGAGGCGGACACGGTGTCCCAGGAGAAGCACCGGGGGCAGCGGAAGGTGAAGGTGGCGAGGTCCACCGCGCAGCGGGCGCAGGCGAAGGGGCGCGCCGGGGCGCCGAGGCCGGCGAGGAGCGCACCCAGCTCCGCCCGGAGGGCGCCGTCGGTGGCGCCGGGCCCCTCGAGGAGCGCCTCCGCCAGCTCCTGCCGGGCCTCGGCGAGCTGGGGGTGGAGGCGGAGGAGATCGCGCAGGGTCTCCGCGGCACGGGTCGCCTCCCCCGCGCGGCGCAGGTGCCTGGCCAGGGAGAGGCGCAGCCAGGGGTGATCGGGGTGGCGCTCCAGCCGCGCCGCGAAGAAGCCGACCGGATCCGGGATGGCGGGGAGGGGATCGATCGCGGCGAGATCGGGGAGGCGATCGAGGGCGAGGGCCAGCGCCTCGCGGGCCGCGTTCTCGTCGCCAGCGGCGGCGAGGACCTCCGCGCTGGCGAGGCGGGCGTCCGCGGACGCCGGGTCGGCGGCGAGGGCGCGCTCCGCCGCGGTGCGCGCCTCGTCGCGGCGCCCCGCGGCGAGGAGCGCCCTGGCGTGGGCGGCGTGGAGGTGGCCCAGCACCTCGCCCCCGGTGGCGCCCAGGGCGATCCGCCGCTCCTCCGCCGCCACCGCCCGCTCCCAGTCGCCCTGCTCCTCCGCCAGCTCCCGCAGCTCCCGCAGCGCCTCGCGGTGGCCGGGCTCCGCCTCGAGGAGCCGCTCCAGCGTCTCGGTGGCGCGGCCGTGCATCCCCGCGCGGCGGAAGTCGAGGGCCAGCTCGTAGGCGGCGGCGCGGCGCACCGAGGGGTGGAGCCGCTGGTTGGCGATGAGATCCTCGTGGAGGCGGATCGCCCGGAGGTGATCGCCCTTGCGGCGGAGGAGGTTGCCCAGCGCGAACCAGGTCTCCACGCCGCCGGGTCCGTCGGCGGCGACGCGCCGGGTGATCTCCTCCACCGCCTGCTCGAGGTCCTCGCTCAGCAGGTAGCGGAACTCGGCGAGCATCGCGTGGCGCTGCGCCGCCCGCACGTGGCGCCGCCGCTTGCCCATCGCCGCCACGAGCACGCCGAGGACCGCGCCCACGGCCATGCCGAGGAGCGCTGCCCACAGGAGCCTGGCGAGGACGGGATCCATGCGAAGGCGAGCATACGGGGGGCGCGGGCCGCATGCCAGCGGGCGTCAGGGACGCACGAAGCGGAGGTAGAGCGTGCCCCGCGCGGTCCCCTCGTGCCAGGCGCCCTTGTGGCTCGCCTTGAACGCCGCCTGGTGGTGGGTCCCCGCGGGCTCGAGACCGGCGCCCGCGGCGAGGTCGGAGACGAGGCGGATCAGCGCCTCCTCGGGGCTGTTGAAGGTGATCACCGCGGCGCGGCCCGGGCGCAGCACCCGGCGGAGCTGGCCCAGCACCGCGCCCAGCCCGGCGGCGAAGGCCTCGCGCCCCTTGCCCTGCGCCCGGTTCTCCACCACCTCGCGCTCCACCACCCGGCGCAGCCAGTCCCCGAGATGGGCGCGGAGCTGGTCGCCGGTGCGCGGCGCGGCGAGCCAGGCGAGCTGGGGCACGGCGAGCTCCGCGTACTGGACCGCGTCGCCGTACGGCGGATCGGCGAAGGCGAAGCCCACCGACTCCGCGGGGAGCGCGGCGAGGGTCTCCGCCGCGTCGCCCTCCACCAGCGCCAGCTCGCCGGGGGCGAGGGGCGCGTCGACCAGCCGCACCGCCCTGCGCGCGGCCAGCGCCTCGAGGCCGGGGAGGAGGCGCCGGCGCACGTGGCGCTCCAGCTCCTCCCAGGCGTTCTGCTCGAGGTGCATGGGGAAGATGCCGAGGAGGTGGCTGGAGAGGCCGGTCCCCTTGTTGCGCCAGCCGCCGCTGTTGACGGTGGGCATGCGGCTGGTCGCCTTGACGATCGCGGAGAGCGAGACCCGCAGTGCCGCGCGGGCCGCGCCGCCTTCCGCCTCGATCGCCTCGGCGAGGAGCCCGGTGGCGAGCCAGTTGCGCCCGGTCCAGAGCTCCTCGAGGCGCGGGCGGGCGCGCAGCGCGTGGCGGAGCTGGGCGAAGGGGGCGCCGCCGGGGTAGCGCAGCTCCACGCCAGCGGGGGTCCAGGGGGAGGCAACGTGGCGGCGGGCCTCGAGCGTCGACGCCAACGCGCGATCGGCGTCGCCCGGCTGCGCCTCCACCAGGCCGCAGGCGGCGCACCGCACGAAGAGGAGGTAGAGCTCGCTGCCGCGGTAGGCGTCGCCGCCGCGGGCGGGGAGCGATCCACACGAGGGGCAGCGCCGGGCCGCGGCGGTTCCCCTGCCCCCGCCCCGCACCAGCCGGTGCGCCGGCGTGATCGCGCCGCAGCCGCACGCCACGTGGACCGACCAGACCGCGTGGGCCAGCTCCGCCGCTCCCGCGCAGCCGGGGCAGGTGGCGCGGTAGAGGCCGCGCAGGTCGAGATCGACGCCGGGGATGCGCCGGGCGGCCGGGCCGCGCAGCCGCTCCTCCACCCGCGCGAAAGCGTCGCGCACCACCGCCGCGGGCGGCGCGAGGGCCTGCAGGCGGGCCAGCTCCACCGCCAGCGGATTGATGTCGATCCCGATGGCGCGGCGGCCGAGGCGCGCGGCGGCGAGGGGCGCGGTGCCGCTGCCCATGAAGGGATCGACCACCAGATCGCCGGGGCGCGAGCCCGCCTCGATCCACGCGGAGACCACCCCCGCGTCCTTGCGCGCCTCCCACTTGTGGATCCGCGCCTCGGGGGGATGGCTCGACTCGACCAGCGCCTCGGGCGGCGGCACGCCCGGGGCGTCAGCTTCCGAATGCACGGTCGAACGCGGGGCGCATCCGGGCCCAGGTGGCGTCGAGGTGCTCGGGGATCACCCGGGTCTCGGCGAGGACGGGCATGAAGTTGACGTCGCCCGCCCAGCGGGGAACCACGTGCCAGTGGAGGTGATCGGCGATCCCCGCGCCCGCGGCGCGGCCCAGGTTCATCCCCACGTTGAGGGCGTCGGGGCCGTAGACCTCCCGCACCACCCCGATGCTCTTGCGCAGGGTGTCCTGGAGGTCGACGAACTCCTCCTCGGGGAGATCGCAGGGATCGGCGGCGTGGCGCAGGGGCACCACCATCAGGTGGCCGTTGTTGTACGGGTACTTGTTGAGGATGACGAAGGAGTGGCGGCTGCGGGCGAGGATGAGCCGCTCGCGATCCCGCCCCTCCTTCGGGAAGAGGCAGAAGATGCAGCCTTCCGGCTTCTCGCCCCCCTCGATGAAGGCGAGCCGCCAGGGTGCCCAGAGGCGTTCCATTCGATGGACTCCCTTCAATATCCCGGCAGCAGGTACTGGAGCATCGCCCCGCCCTGCTCGCCCTCGATCTGGCCGCGCACCTCGGAGAGGCCCGCGCGCACCGCCGCCCGGGCGCCGTCCGCGAGGAAGGTCTCCAGCGCGAAGGGGCGCTTCTTCGGCGGATAGACGAGGTGGGGCCTGCCTTCGATCCCGGCGAGATCCGCGGCGGCGCGCACCGCGTCGTGGAAGTTGCCGATCTCGTCGATCAGTCCCAGCTCCAGCGCCTCCTGCCCGGTGAGGACCCGGCCGTCGGCGATGGCGCGCACCCGCTCCTCGGGGAGCTCGCGCCCCTCCGCCACCGCCTGGACGAACTGCTCGTAGACCTTGTCCACCATCGCCTGGAAGATCGCCCGATCCTCCTCGGTGAAGGCGCGAAAGGGATTGCCCGAGTCCTTGGCCGGGCCGCTCTTCACCACGTTCATCCGGAAGCCCAGCTTGTCGCTGATCTCCGCCACGTTGGGGATCTGGCTGATCACGCCGATCGATCCGGTGAGGGTGCCGGGGTTGGCGAAGATCTTGTCGGCGGGCGCCGCCAGGTAGTAGCCACCCGACGCGGCGACGCCGCCCATGGAGACGACCACGTGCTTCTTCTCCGCGAGGCGGCGCACCTCCGCGTGGATCTCCTGCGACGGCGCCACCGATCCGCCGGGGGAGTCGACGCGGACCACCACCGCCTGGATGGCGTCGTCCTCGAGGAAGTCGTGGAGCTGCTCGACCGCCTCGTCGCTCTCCACGATCGGCCCCTTGATCTCCACCACGCCCACCCTGCCGCCGCCGAAGGTGACGCCCTGCTGCCCCTGGACCACGGTCCACGAGAGGAAGAGGAATCCGAAGAGGGCGACGAAGACGCCGCCGAAGATGCCGGCCAGCACGAGAGCCGATCGCCTGTCCACCGGGAACCTCACTGCGCCGGCGCCTGCCGGCAGAAACGGAAAGGCGCGGCCTCGGTCCCCCGCGGGGGAAACCGCAGCCGCGCCAGAGGGCGGGAGCCGCGCTCAGTTGGAGGCGACGCGCATCTCCACCCTGTCCCCGATCCGGATCTCCCGGATCGAGCGGACCACCACGGCGGCGGCGGTGCTCTCCTGCACGTCGACCACCACCAGCGAGCCGATGTTCTCCCGCGGCAGCTCCTCGTCGTAGTAGGGCGTGTAGCCGTCGTCGTCGAGGCCATCGCCCGCGCGGATCACCGAGAGGGTGTTGCCCGCCACGAGGCCGTCGTTGGCGCCGCGGTCGAGGAAGACGAGATGGCCCTGCCCCAGCTCCGCCAGGTTCTCCTCGAGGGTGGCGAGGATGAAGGCGTCGACGTTCGCCTGGTTGGGCGTGCGCGCGATCCGCTCGAAGAGCGGGCCGGCGACGGGGCCGATCCTGTCGCCGCGCTCGATCTCCGAGAGGGAGCGGGTGATCACCGCGGTGACGTACTCCGCGTTGGGCCGGGCCTCCACCACCCGCGCGGTGCCGAGGATGCGGGTGAGGTAGCCGACGGTGCCGCCCTCCGGGTGGGCGATCTCCCGATCGGTGCGGAAGATGAGGTAGTTGCCGCCCACCTCCACCGGCTGCCTGTCGCCCCAGGCGATGTAGATGCGATCGCCTTCCATGAGGAGGTTCTTCTCCTCCCACGACTTGGCGAGGACGCCGCTCTCCGCCAGCTCCTGCTCGGTGACGAAGCCGGCGCGGGGCGCGAGCAGGTTCCTGGGCAGGTTGACGCCGATGCGGCCGGCGACGCTCACGTCGTCGCTGCCCGGATCCTGGAAGGTGCCGCGGGAGAGGTCGGGCATCCCGCCCGGCTGGGCCAGCGGCGCGCCGTCGTCCTGCTGGAGGCGGATCTCGTCGCCGGGGTAGATCCAGTGGGGATTCTCGATCTGCGGGTTGTAGGACCAGACCCGCGGCCAGTACCAGGGGTTCTGCAGGTACTTGCCCGAGATGTCCCAGAGGGTGTCGCCCTTCTCCACCACGTGGCGGTCGGCAGCGGCACCGCCGCCGTCCACCACCTCGCCGTCGGGCGCGCCGCCGAAGTCACGGGCACGCTCGTCGCCGGCGACCGGAAGGTAGTCGAGCTCGGACGGACCGCCGTCGTCGGGGGGCTGGGGCTGCTCCTGCTGCGCCGCCGCGGCGCCCGGGAGGGCGACGCTGAGAATGGCGACGAGCGCGAGGGAACGACGCATCGGAGACTCCTTCACTTTCCTTCGGCGAGCCAGGCGCCCGCCCGCGTGGCGGCCTCGGTGCCCGGGTAGTCGCGCACGAGCCGCTCGAAGGCGGCCCGCGCCGCGGCGTCGCGGCCGAGGGTCCTGCAGGTTTCACCATAGCGGAGGAGCGCGTCGGGCACCGCGTCTCCCGCGGGATAGTCGGTGGCCACGCGCTCCCAGGCCTGCAGCGCCCTGCCCGGCTGCTGCTGGCGTGCGTAGGCCTCGCCCAGGGCGAGCCCGGCGTTGTCCGCGCGGCGATCCCGCGGCGCGGCGGCGAGGAAGCGCTCCAGATGGAAGACCGCGGCGGCGGCGTCGCCCGCGTGGAGCGCGGCGATCCCGTCGTCGTAGGCGTCGGGGCCCTGCGGGCGCGCCGGCCCGTACGCGAGCGCCTCGGGCTCGCGCAGCTCGATCGCGGTGGGCAGCGGCGGCGCCTTGTCGACCCCCGGGCCGCCGCCCGCGGGCAGCCCGCGGCGCGCGTGGCGGCTGGGTCGGCTGGTGGGTGCCTCGTCCCCGTCGCCCCGATCGACGATGAAGATGAAGGAGTCCTCCTCCTCCTCGATCGACGGCGCAGGCGGCGCGGGCGGTGGCGCGAGCCGCACCGTGGAGTGCGGATGCTGCGGCGCGGCGGCGGGGGCCTTCTTCTCCTCCTGCTGCCTGCGGGCCAGCGCCGCGAGCTGCGCCTCGAGCGCCTCGAGTCGGAGGCGATCCTGGTCCCGGACCTGCTGGAGGCGCGCCACCTGCTCGCGCAGCCGCGCCAGTTCCCGCTCGGTCGCGGCGTCGCCGTGCGCGCACCCGGCGAGCAGGGCGGCGGCGAGTGCGGCCAGGGCGGGAGGGGATGTTTTCACGATGGCGCCAATCCGGAAAAAAGCCGGGAAATCGGCGCGATGGTATGGGTGGGCGTGCGTGGGTGTCAAGAAAGCGACCGGGGCTTCCGGGCGGCCACGAAGGAGAGATGCCTGCCGGTCCTGCCCGCGTCCCGCCGGTGGCTGAAGAAGAGCGCCGGCTCACAGGAGGTGCAGCGGTCGAGCACCTCGATCCTGTCAGCGGCGAGCCCCGCCTCGAGGAGGAGGAGCCGGTTGGCGGTGGCGAGATCGATCCGGCGCCCCTCCACCGCCGCGGCGCCGTGGCGGGAGGCGAAGCGGGCAGCGAGATCGGGCGAGACCTCGTAGCAGCAGCGGCCGATGGCGGGCCCCACCGCCGCTACCAGCCGGGACGGCGCGGCGCCGCGGGCCTGCAGCGCCTCCACCGCCCGCACCGCGATCTCGGCGACGGTTCCCCGCCAGCCCGCGTGGACCGCCGCGGCGAGGCCGGTCGCCTCGTCGGCGATCAGGATGGGGACGCAGTCCGCGGTCTTGATCGCCGCGGCGAGCCCGGGCGCCGCGGCGAGGACCGCGTCCGCCTCCGCGTCGGGATCGTGCGGTCCCTCCCCCGCCACCAGCACCCTGTCGCCGTGGACCTGGCGCACCGCGCGGAACGCGCCCCGGTCGATCCCCGCGTCCGCGGCGAGCAGCTCCAGGTTGCGCTCCACCGCCGCCGGGTCGTCGCCCACCGAGCCGCCGAGGTTGAGCGCGTCGAACGGCGGCGCGGAGACGCCGCCCCGCCGCGTGGAGAAGCCGTGGACGAAGCCCGCCTCGGTGAGGAGCCTGCTCGTGAGCCGCATACATCGGAGCCTAACACGGGTCGGCGATGGCGGCGGCCGGAGCGCACTGATACCACGAGTGTGGGCTGGCGATCTTTCTGCGACCTGCCCGCCCTGCTACGTTGACCGGACGAGGTCCGCCACGCGGTACCAGGCGGCGGAAAGACACCCTGGTGAAAGCGCCCATCCACCGCAGCGCCGCATTCCGATTCGCCTTCCTCGCCTGCATCGCCTGTGGAGTGGGCGCGCTGCTGCCGGCGGACGGCCCCGCCTGGCGCCTCCTCGGCGGCGCGGTGGTCTTCGCCGGCGTGCTGCTCGCCGCGCGCGTCTCCCTCCTCGGCCCCCTCGCCCGCTTCGACGAAGCGCTCGCGCGCATTCGCGCGTCGAAGGGGATCGCCCGCCTGCCCGACGCGGAGGTGGCGGAGCTCGAGGGGATCGCCGACACGATCAACGAGCTCCTCTCCGAGGTGACCGCGAGCCAGGCGGAGGCGATCGAACGGCAGCGCGAGCTGCTGAGAATGCAGGAGCGCCTCGCGCAGCAGCCGATGCGGGAGCGGGAGGCGCGCCAGGTGGAGGAGGCGAACCGCCGCCTCGCCGCCCGCCTCCGCGAGCTCTCGCTCATCTTCGACATCACCCGCTCCCTCAACTCCACCCTGGAGGTCGACGCGCTGCTCCACCGCCTCACCGAGCTGGTGGCGACGACGATGGGCTTCGACGGCTTCGCGGTCCTGCTGGCGGAGCCGTCGGGCGAGCTGCGGGTGCGCGCCTGCTACGGGGAGCTCCCCGGCGGGCGGCGGGAGGGCGAGACCCTCGCGCCCGGCGAGGGGGCGGCGGGCGAGGCGGCGGCCACGGCGGAGACGGTGCTCCAGCGCCGCGCCTCGGTGGGCGGCACGGAGGGCTCGCTCCTCGCGGTTCCGATGCAGCACAAGGAGCAGGTGGTCGGCGTGCTCGTCTTCTTCCGCGGGCGGATCGACGGCTTCCTGCCCGACGAGATGAAGCTGGTGAGCAGCATCGCGGGCCAGGCGGCGCTCGCCATGGCCAACGCGCGCCTCTACGAGAAGACGGTGGCGCTCTCGCTCACCGATCCCCTCACCGGCGTCTTCAACAGGCGCCACCTCTTCGCCCACCTGGAGATGGAGCTGCGCCGGGCGGAGCGTTATGGCGACCCGGTGACGGTGGCGATGATCGACATCGATCACTTCAAGCAGCTCAACGACACCTTCGGCCACGCCACCGGCGACGCGGTGCTCCAGGCGGTGGCGGGGGCGCTGCGCCGCAGCGTGCGCCGCGTCGACACCGTCGCCCGCTTCGGCGGCGAGGAGTTCTGCGTGATCCTTCCCAGGCTCGCGCGGAGCGAGGCGCTCGAGGTGGCGGAGAAGCTCCGCCTCGCCATCCACGAGCTGGTGGCGCCCGCGCCCGCGGGCAAGGCGCCGGTGCGGATCGGCGCGTCGCTGGGGGTGGCCACCTTCCCCGGGGACGCAGCGGACGCGGTGGGCCTCCTCGACGCGGCGGACAGCGCGCTCTACGCATCGAAGCGCGCGGGCCGCAACCGCAGCACCGCCTACGCGCCGGGAATGGAGCTCCACCCCGAGCGCCAGCGGCAGATCACCGCGGCGGAGGCGGAGGATCTCCTCCCCGAGGTCCGCACCGCGACGGGAAGCTGACGCCGGTCGTACGAGCACGGGATCGCAGCCGCGCTGGCGCGCACGACGGGTTGCCTGGCTCCGCCGGCGGAGCGCGTCGCCGGTCCGCGCCGGGTCAATACGGGTTGGGGCGCGTGACCGCGGGCGCGTCGCCGATGCCGCCCACGTAGCTGAGGCCCGCCCCGCCCCCCTCGTGGATCACCGCCAGCACCGGCTGGGCGGCGACGAGGGCGTAGAAGCCCTCGGCGTTGCAGAACCTGCCGTCGATGCAGAGCCCGATCCGCGCGGTGAGCAGCTCGGTTCCCGCCAGCGGGACCCACTCCTCCACGGGCTGCCCCGCCAGCGTCACCTCCGGCGCCGCGCCCTCCGCGTCCGCCTTCGCCACCAGGAAGATCTCGCTGTTCGCCGCGTCGGGCAGCTCGAACCCGTAGCGGTTCCGCCCGCGGTCCACGGGCGGCACCACCACCGCGCCGGTGTCGCTGGTGGACTCGCTGCCCCCGACCTGCTGCACGAGGAGGACGCGCTCGCTGGCGCGCACCTCGAAGGGGCGCTCGGCGCGGAAGCGGAAAGCGCTCCGGGCGGGCAGGCTCTGCACCTGGACCTGGACGCCATCCTCGTCGAAGACCGGCGGATGGAAGAGCGCCAGCGCGGGAGCGTCGCCGGCGAGGATGGTGAACCGATCGTGCTCGTTGCGGGGGATCGCCGCGTAGCGTCTCGCCCACAGGGACGTGGGCGGCAGCTGCTCCTCCACGTGGTCCGGCGCCGTGCGGAGGGGGCTCGAGGTCTGGGCGGCGCCGGCGAAGACCGCCACCGGCTCGTCGCTGCGGAGCCAGGTGCCGGAGAAGTCGTTCAGCCACTCGCGCCGCCCGTCCTCCTCGGTCGACTTGCCTGTGGGGGCGGTGGCGAACTGGAGGACGTCGCCGGCGCCGAGCTGGAAGACGGCCCGCTCGCCCCGCTGCCAGCCCTGGATCTCGCCGTCGAGGCTCACCGCCGTGTCCGCGCTGAACTCCACCTCGACGTGGGTGGAGGGCCGGGTCCCCACCACGGTGAGGATCGCGGGCGCGTCCGCCTCCTCCGTCGACTGGTGGCGCGGCGACCACGCGACGTAGGTCGGCTGCCCGTCGGACGGCGCGAGGAGGTGCTGCGGCAGCAGGACCGTCGCCCCGGCGGTCGCCACCACGGTCTTCTCGCCCGATTCGACACGGCTGATCAGGTGGGCGAGGATCGGCCTGCTGCTCTCCAGGTGGAAGGCGCCGCCGGTGCGCGTGGTGCCCTCCACCGCCTGCCAGGGCAGGGGGAAGTCCTGGGAGACGCCGGGCTGGAGGATGGCGTTCTGGAGCACGGGCGCCGCAGCGTGCGAGGTGGTGATCCGCAGCGCCGCGCCCTCGGTGCCGGGGTTGGTCAGCCGCAGCACCAGCGTCTGGACCGGCTCCGCCGCCCCGCCGCCGTTGGGCAGGTGGGTGAACCAGTACTCGCAGCCGGCGCCGCGCCCCTCGAGCGCGGCGATGCCGCACTCGTCGAGGCACTGGCCCTGGGGCATCCTGCACACCGAGCCGGTCGGGCACGGCACGGCGAGCACGCCGCTCCCGTCCTCCCTGCAGACGAGGCGCTGGCGCGCGTCGACGGGATCGCAGGTGCTCGTGTTGGGCGTGCACGCCATGGGGACGCAGGTGGCCGTGTCGCCGACCATGTCGCAGCGGTCCCCCTCGCCGCAGGCGACGGTGTTCCAGCGGGCGCCGGTGGCGTCGCACACCGCGACGCCGCCGGGGTCGCAGCGCGTCTCGCCGGGGGTGCAGATGCGGCAGTAGCCGTCCACGCAGGTGGCGCCGGGGCCCAGGCAGTCGACCGCGATCCAGCCGTTGCCGTCGGCGGCGCAGAACTCGTAGGCCGCGCTGCCGTCCGCGGCGCAGCGCCGCTCCTCGGGGACGCAGGTCCTGCAGTAGCCCCCGTGGCAGCTCGTGCCCGGCTGGCAGGCCCAGGTGGCCCAGCCGTCCGGCTCGCAGATCTGCCGTTCGCCTTCTTCGTCGCAGCGCACCGCCCCGACGCTGCACCTCGGCGTGGGATCGACGGGATCGACGGGTTCGGGCGGGACGCAGCTGCCGGTGTTGAGGTTGCAAGAGTAGCCGGCGGGGCAGTCGTCCGACGTGGTACAGCCCGCCGGGAAGCACTTGCCGGTGGCCGTGTCGAGGATCGTGCCCCAGGGGCAGGAGGGGATGGCGGCGGGCGGTGGGGGCGGATCGAGCCAGCGATCGGTGCACGCAGCCAGGGCGCACAGCCATACGGCTGCCGCCACCGGTGCCCAGCGCACCGCGTGCCCTCCCCGCGCTTTCGACATGGCGCCATTAGGCCACCTGCAGCGCGCCGTGACAATGGCTGGAACAGTCCCTCGGTGGGGAGCGTGTGGAGCCCGGAGATTCCTCCCCCCACGCGGGGTATCCCGGGACGCGCGGAGTCCGACCTTGCGTTGGCTCCGCCTCCGGCGGAGCGAGCCGCCGCTCCCCGGCGGCGTGTAATTTCTCCACCCGATCCCGCTTGCGCGGGACCCGGTGGAGGAGACGCGCTGGCGCGCGCAATACAATCTTGCGTTTGCTCCGCCTCCGGCGGAGCGAGCCGCCGCTCCGCGGCGGCGTGTAACTCCTCCACCCGATCCCGCTTGCGCGGGACCCGGTGGAGGAGACG
>Ga0182742_1000921_pt1 | contig 41158 bp, 33 predicted proteins | sample eDN5th37CBELigMG_FD_128880 | JGI IMG/M metagenome (GOLD analysis project Ga0182742, IMG submission 128880) | Enriched Miracle-Growth compost microbial communities from Emeryville, California, USA - eDNA 5th pass 37_C BE-Lig MG (version 2)... ... | reverse complement strand
CCCGGGGAACGATCCGGCCGTCGCCGAAGCGGCACGAACGCTGGGCCGGGAGCTGGTTTCGCGCGGCTACGGCCTCGTGTACGGGGGCGCGAAGGTCGGGCTCATGGGCATCGTGGCGGACACGGTGCTTGCCGCGGGCGGGCACGTCTTCGGCGTGATGCCGGATTTCCTCGCGACGAAGGAGATCGCTCACACGGGACTTCCGGAGCTCAGGATCACGAGCTCGATGCACGAGCGGAAGAACCTGATGGCCGAGCGAGCGCACGGTTTCATCGCGCTGCCGGGCGGATTCGGGACGATCGAGGAGTATTTCGAAGCGATCACCTGGGCGCAGCTCGGCCTTCATTCGAAGCCATGCGGGCTCCTCAACGTGAGCGGCTACTACGATTCGCTGCTCGCTTTCCTCGACCACGCGGTGTCATGCCAGCTCCTGCGCAAAGAGAATCGGGACATGGTGATCACGGCCTCCGATCCTCGCGAGCTGCTGGACAAGATGCAGGCCTACACCGCCCCCACGACGGCGAAGTGGATCTCCACCGAGCGCACCTGACACAGCGACAGCCCGCCCATTCGCCGGACGGCCCGGAAACGTGGGCCCAGCGCCCGGACGGCTCGGAACGTGGGGTTACGCGCCCGCCCGCGTGGAGGGCGCCAACCCGCGGCCCGGCCGGAATTCGCTTGCAAGGCAAATGAGAACGAATATCATCTGACGCCGCCCTTCATCAGGCCGAGTTTGCCGCAGCCCGACCATGACCGATGCCTCGACCGAGCGACTGAGACGTTGGCTGCGCGGGCTCCTTGCAGGGCCTCTTGCTCTCGCCGCGGCAGTGCTGGTCATGACCGGAAGTGCGCTGTGGCTTCCGCCCGGCGCAGCGCAGGTCAACAACCTCGTCGTGCCGGTCATCGTGTTTCCGCTGCTCTGGACCGTTTTTTTCCTTTACGCGTGCCTCGACAGGAGGCTCGTGCGCGCCTACGTGATCGTGGGTGCATTCGCGGCCGCGAACGCGGGCCTCGTCGCATGGCATCTCTCAGGCTGACTGCGCGCACCCCATGATCAAGCTCCCCCGTCAGGACACCAAGGCCCTTCTCGCGATTCACGGCTGGTCCGGCGTCCTGCTCGGCCTGCTGCTCTACGCCGTTATCGTCACGGGCGTTGCGGCGGTCTTCGCGAAGGAGATCAACGACTGGGCGAGCCCGCTCGCGCGCGCCGACACGAAAGTCCTCATTCCGGAGAACCTGGATCCCGTCGTCCGGCGGCTCGCGTCCGAGGTGGATCCGCAGTTCCACGAAGGTGTCGGGATCTATCGCGGCGCCGGCGGCCGTGTGCATTTCTTTTTCCACACACACGACACGAACCCCGAGGGCAAGCCGGCCGAGCGCGGCGTCGAGTTCGAGGTGGATCCGGACGGCTGGCAGATCCTCGCTCGCCGCGAGGGCTGGGCGGAGGAGATCGCGCACCAGACCCGTTCGAACGGCGTCGCCGAGTTCCTCATCAACCTCCACGTACGGCTGCATATTCCCGAGCCCTACGGCCTCTTCGTCACGGGAGTGCTCGGCCTTGCGATGATGATCGCGGCCGTCACCGGCATCCTCATCCATCGCCATCTGTTTTCGGAGCTTTTCACGCTGAGGCGGAACAAGGACGCGCTGCTTCGGCGCCGGGACCTGCACGTCGTGGCCGGAACGTGGAACCTGCCGTTCGCGCTGATCCTCGCGTTCACGGGCAGCTTCTTCAGTTTCGCCTCCTCCGTCGCCATTCCGGCGATCGCGATGGTGAAGTTCGGCGGGGACCAGGAAGCGCTCATCGACACGATGTACGGAAGCGCGCGACCGGAGGACAAGACGCCCGCAACGTTCGCGAACCTGGACTCGATGGTTGCGGACGCGCGTGCGCGCAGCCGCGCGGAACCGAACTACGTCGGCATCGAGCACTATGGTCGCGCCGACGCCGCCGTGACCATCTACACGGAGCTGCCGAGCGACGATCTCGTCTACTCCAGCTTCGTCTATGACGGCGCGAAGGGCGAACTTCTGCGGGAGGCTCCGCCGATCGGGAAGACGCCTTCGACTGGTGCATCGCTTGTTGGGCTGATGTATCCGCTTCACTTCGGCAATTTCGCTGGGGCGACGTCGAAGGCGGTGTGGGTCGCGATGGGCGCGGCGTCCGCTTATGTGTCGCTCACCGGGCTGCTGCTGTGGACTCGTCGTCGAGAGGAACAGCTCGCGTGGCGCCGGATGGGTCGGCTCGTCCACTACGTCGGATACGGCTTGCCGCTGGCGCTGGTCTGCGCACCTTACGCTTACTTCGCTTTGCGCGAGAGCAGTGTGACGTCGGGGATGGCGCAGGATGTCGCGTTTCTCATCGTGGCCGCGGTTTGCGCGGTCGTGGCGTATGCCATCAGCGATCTCGATCGGCTTCGTCGCACCCTGCTCGCGTTCACCGGCGCGGCGCTGCTTGGCTTGCCGGTGATGCGGCTCGCGTTCGGCGGCATCGGATGGGGCGAGTCCTGGCAGATCGGCATCGGCGCGGTTCCAGCGGTGGACACCGCGCTCGTCGTGCTGGGCTGCCTGTGCCTGTGGGGTGCCCGCGCGCGCAGGATCGCGACCACTGCATCCGAGGTCTCTCACGAAGCGGCCGGGATCAAAACTGAGGCACGCCTGACGTGATGGTCGCCGCGCTCGTCTCGGTGCTCGCAAGCGGAGCGCTGCTCGTCGTGCTTGGCCTGCACGACCCGAAGAGATTGCGGAATCTGGATCATTCGGGTGGCGCGCCAAGGCATACGCCCCTGCCTGTCGGCGTTCGCCGCGCGCTTGCGTGGCTTTCTCTTGCGCCCGGTGTGGTGCTGACAGTTCTGGGCGCGTGGTGGGCGCTCGTCGTCTGGTTCGGCGCGTTCGGTGCCATCGGCTGGACCATCGCTCAGGTCCTGCCGGGGAAAACTTCCCACGCCTAGCCGCGCGCCGCACGCACATGCCGCGTCGCGCGGCCCACGCCTCACCCGTGCGACCCGCCCTCACCCGTGCGACCTCCGCCTCACCCGTGCGACCTCCGCCCCACCCGTGCGACCCGCCCTCACCCGTGCGACCTCCGCCCCACCCGTGCGACCTCCGCCTCACCCGTGCGACCCGTGCCTCATACGAAGGTCGTAAAGCGACCCACGTCGTGGTCGCCCCGCCCGCCTGGCGACATCCCGCAATTCACCTGCCGGTCGGTGCGACCCAATCCCACTCCGGGGTGAGCCCGCGCGCACGTTTATCTGAACGGGGGTCGCGTGACCACCGCGCAGCCAAGGCTTGCGGCGCGCGATCCGGGAGATCGAGGTCGAATCGAAAAGAAGGCAGGGGGCATGCTGAGGCACGGCGTACGCGTCACTCAGGCGATCGTCAGAACAAAGCTGGCTGCCACGGCCATCGCAGCGACGATCCTCGCGGTTCTCATGACTGCACTCACGCTGCAGACCATGCGCACCGCGCGAGACGTGGAGACGAGTGCTCGAGCAAGCTACGAACGGATGCGAAGCCTCTGGAGGCTGCAGGACGCGGCCAAGCAACTTCAGAAACTCAGTTATCGTGCCGCCGGCATCAAGGGCGGGCAGCCGGATGAAGGCGTTGCCGCTGCGAGGCGCGAGTTCGACAGCGCGCTTGCGGAAGTGCTCTCACGCCCGCAACGTGCCCTGCCGAGGTGGGAGTTTGTCCAGCAACTGAAGGCACAGGCGCACGCCCTGACCGCCCAGATCGAACGCGGACCAGAGATCGCGCGGCACGTCGAATATGTGTGGCGAACGTCGGGATACAGGGCCTCGCTGGCGGAGCTCACGGACTCCTTCGCGCCGTACGACGCCTTCCTCCGCACGATCACATCGGAGCTCTCCGCCGAAGGCCGACAGTTCTCCAACGCGACCCAGCGATCCGCGGCAAGCCAGGGGCTCGTGCGCGCGTTGACGCTCGCCATGCTCGTCTTCGGGCTACTGATGGCGGTCACCCTCTTCTTCATGCTTCAAAAAAGACTCGCCCTGCAGAAGATCAACCTCGCGCTGGCGGCGGAGGACGAACGGCGACGCGCGTTCCTCGTGGACGCAAGCCACGAGCTGCGCCTGCCGATCACCATCATTCGGGGCGAAGCCGAAGTGGCGCTGAGGCAGGAGACGGGAGCGCGCACCGAAACGGTCGAAGCGCTTGAGCGGATCCTGTCCCAGACGCGCTCTGTCACCCGGCTGCTGGAGGACATGTTCCTGATCGCGCGCGCCGAGGCCGGTGGCCTTCGCATGAACCTTCAGCGAATCGACGCGGGCACGATCGCAAAGAACACGGCCTGCGACTTCTCGACCCTCGCGTGCGAAGCGGGCGCTACGGTGCTTTGTCATTGCGAGTCCAATCTGATGGTGCTCGCGGATGCGGACCGGTTGCGTCAGGCGCTGGCAGCGCTCATCGACAACGCGCTTCGGCATACGCGAGAAGGCGTCATCGTTCGCGTCGAGGCGAGGGCCGACGCGGGAAACGTGCTGCTGTGTGTGAGTGACGATGGGCCGGGGATCGATCCCGCGATGGCTGCCGAGCTCTTTCAGCGATTCCGTCGCGGCCGCACGCGCAGTGAGGGATCAGGCCTGGGTCTCGCCGTCGTTCGCGCACTCACGGAAGCGTTCGGCGGCACGGTTCGAATCGAAAAAGCAGCCATCGGCGCGCGCATCTGCCTGACGTTGCCGCGGGCGCCGTCAGCGGCCGACGCGCGTGAGAAGAGCACAGGGGGGACACATGAGCTCAGTACTGCTGGTGGAAGATGACGAGCGGGTTCGGCGCTTCATCGTTCGGGGCCTGGAAAGCGAGGGCCACGCGGTCTCGGTAGCTGGTGACGGTTCGCGCGGCCTCGCTGCTGCGCGCAACGGAGAGTTCGACGCGCTCATTCTCGACATGATGCTGCCGAGTCTTTCGGGCAAGGACCTCTGCCAACGATTGCGCTCGATGGGCGTGAACACGCCGATTCTGATGCTCACTGCGCTGGACGCTGTCGAAGACAAGGTGGAAGGTCTGCGCAGCGGCGCGGACGACTACCTCACAAAGCCCTTCGATTTCGAGGAGCTTCTCGCACGCATCGAGGCGTTGATTCGTCGCGCGCGCGGAGTTCAGGGCGACGTCATGCAGCCGAGGCAGGTGGGGGACATCACATTGGACCGCGTATCACGAACCGTGCGGCGCGCAGGCCAGCCGGTGGATCTCACGGCGAAGGAGTTTCAGCTTCTGGACCTGCTGATGAGCTCGCCGGGGAAGGTGCTCAGCCGAACGCGCATCCTGAGCAAGGTGTGGAATTGCGATAACGATCCACTCACGAACGTCGTGGATGTTTACATGAGCCGCCTTCGTACGAAATTGAACTGGGATCCGGACGACGGGCCGCTGCGGACATTACGGGGGTACGGATATCGACTGGATGTCGGAAACGCATGAGCTACGGATGCGGGTGCGACTACGCGATTAGCGCTACGCAACTTCGCTAGGGATTTTCGACTGCGCGAATGCGCTGCGGTGAAACGCAGCGAATCGGCGAAATTTCCATCCAATTTCCATCTGGACGAAGCCGGATCGAACCGATACCTTCGCGCCGATCGCACAATACCGTGCAAGCGCGCTGCGCTGACAGGAAGTCACATGCATGCTCTCATCCGCGCGAAAGACGAGGTCCCGGTGGCAGCGAACCAGTCGACGATCGAGGCCGACATTGCGCATCTGCGCACCGGCCTCAACGAAGTAAAGACCGACATCCGCGAGCTCCGCGCGGACAACAAGACCCTGCGCGACAAGATAGACCAGACGCAAGAGAGGCTCAGCGACAAAATAGATCAGATGCACATCACGCTCAGCAACAAGATTGATCAGACCCACACCACGCTCAGCGACAAGATAGACCTGTTCAACGAGAAGCTCAGCGAGAGAATAGACCAGACCAACGCCACACTTGACGACAGGATGGATCGGATTGAAACCACGCTCAACGAGAAGATCGATCGGAATCACGCCGCACTCAGCGCGGAGAACGTGGCACTGCGGGAAAAGATCGAGAACGTTGAAAAATCGCTGAGCGACAAAAGCGACGCTCGCTACCAATCGTTGAACGACAAAATCGACGCTCGCTACCAGTCGCTGGTCGCGAAGATCGAGGCCGGTGACAAGTCGCTCAGCGACAGGATCGAGGCGTTCAGGGCAGAGGTGAACAGCCGATTCGATGCCTTCGGCAATGACGTAAAGGAACTGAAGGAAAAGTTCGAAAAGCTGAGCAACGCGTTTGCCGAGATCCGCAGCATGCACGCAACCGTTGTGTGGGTCTGCGGCGGCTTCGCGGCGCTGGTGGTCAGCGCGGTCACCGTCGGAAGAGCCGTCGGGTGGATCGGCCCACCAGCCGCCCAGCCGCAACGCACCGAATTACAGCTATCTGCCCCGCACCCCGAGCATGCGGAAATCGAGCTCGCGGCCAGGTAGTGCGATCGGCCAGTCGTCGCGTGTGCCGTCGCCAGCCTTCGCGGCGGCGACCGCGGCGGCATCAGCAACGGCAAAGGCATCAGCAAGGCATCGGCAACGGCATCAGTACGTGAAGATCTCACCCGCCAGCGGCGGCGTGGTCGGCGGCAACTTGCGCAGCTTCGCCCCCTGCTCAAACGCGTACGCCAGCCGAAACAGCGTGGGCTCACTGAACGGCATTCCCAGAAACTCGATGGCGATCGGCCCGTTCGTCTCCTTCGTATACCCCGCCGGCATCACGATGGCAGGCACGCCGGCGATCGAGCTGAACGAGTTGTCCGCCTCGACCTGCTGCTCCATGTGCTTCGGCGGCGGCACCGAGCGGAACGGATACACCATCGCATCGAGCCGGTACTTCTTCATCAGCTCCTGCATGAGCTGCGCCATCGTCTCCTGCGTGTCGCGGCGAGCGATGAAGTCGTCGTTGTTCTGCAGGGACCGGAACTCCCCGTAAGCCCTCGCGATCTGCGGCTTCAGCAGCGAGCCCCCTTTCGAGATGAGCTCATCCATGTTCCGGATCGGCGCATTCGGCCCCAGGCGACGGAAGTACAGGTTGTACGAAAACTGCCCCTCGTAGTAATTCGTGCGGGCGAACGCGTCAGGACCGGTGCCGTCCAGCAGCGGGAAAGCATCCACGCCGAGCGATAGCCCATCGACGATCACCGCCCCCTGCGCCTTCATCTGCGCGATGGCCTTCTCCACGATGGCGATGCCTTCCGCGTGACGCTCGCCCTTTCTGAAAAAATCTCGCAGCACGCCGATTCGCGCCCCGCGCAGCCCATCCTTGTCGAGGAACGTCGTGTACGACTCCTTCGGCGTCTTGCCCGGCGAAATGATCGTGAGCAGATCCTCCGCATCAAACCCAGCCACGACGTCGGTGAGCGCGGCGACGTCATAGACCGACCGCGCCATCGGCCCCGCGCGCTCCTGCGTGAAGGACGTCATCACCTGGCCCGTGCGCGGAATCAGCCCGCGCGTAGGCGCAAGCCCCACGACGCTATTCGCGGCCGTGGGACCGCGAATCGAAGTCCCCGTCTCGCTACCGAGCCCAATCTGCGCAAACGCCGCCGCCAGCGCCGCGCCGGTACCACCCGAGGACCCGCTGGGACTCAGCTCCGTGTTGTACGGATTCGAAGTGCGCCCGAGCACCGTCGACTGATCGCCACGCTTCGGCACGCCGAACCAGTCGCTGAGGTTCACCTTCGCAAAGATGATCGCGCCGGCGTCGCGCAGCCTCGCAACCACAGTGGCGTCGTAGATCGGCTGCGAGTTCTTCATCGGCAGGAAGCCTGCCGTGGTGGGCATGTCCTTCGTATCGAAGAGATCCTTGAACACGACCGGGATGCCATGCAGCTTGCTGCGCGGACCCTTCGTCTTGCGCTCGGCATCCAGCGCACGCGCGATCTCCAGCGCCTTTGGCTGCAGGTTGATGATCGCGTTGATGTTCGGGCCCTTCTTGTCGTAGGCCGCGATGCGATTGAGATACAGCTGGACGAGCTTCTCGGAAGTGAGCGCGCCCGCGTCGAAGGCCTTGTTGATGTCCTCGATCGTCGCGGTCTGCAGGTTGAATTCGGTGCGACCGGAAGGGGCGGGAGTCGGCCCGGACGCCGCACCGGCAGTTGCAACACCGCCCGCAAGCAGGCTCACGGCGAGGACGCGGATCAACGGCTGCATGGCTTGCTCCTTCAGATGCCGCAAGAAGAGACGCCAGCAAGCGGGCACACCCTACCCGCCGGACGCGTCGAGCAGATCAAGTTCCCGGCGGAACCGGCCCGAATCCCGGAGGATTGCGCCGATGATGCGTGGCCGCCTCGTACGCGGAGGCAATCCGCAGCAACAACGGTTCGTCGAATGGCCGCGCCAGGAACGTGATCGAGACAGGTAGCTCCGCAGGCTTCGGACCGACGAGCTTCGTCCCACCCGGCGCCGAGGCATCGTACTCACGATCGTAGACGTGCGTCGTGAACCCAGCAGGCACGTTGATGGTGGGAAATCCGTTGGCGCCAATCACGCCCCAGATGCTGTTGGCATTCGGGCTGTTGTACACCGAAGGCTCGTACGGCGTGCCGAGCACCGGTGCCACACCGATGCCCGATGAATACGTAACCGCATCCAGCTTCTGCATCGCCAGACACTGCATCACGATGGTCTGATACGTGTGACGGTTCTGGAACAGGTTCGCAAGATCCAGGGTCTTCGCCGAGTTCGTGTTTCCGAGCTGCGCCTTGTAGGAGGTGAAGTCCGTGCCGGGCCGCAGATCCGTGAAGAACGTGGACTTGCCGATCATGTCTTCGATCGTCCGGATGTTTGCATCGCCCCGCTGCCTGAGATACATCGTCAGCCAGAACTTGCCCTCGCCTTCGGTCGGAGTCGGCCCGAGATTGCGGATGGTCGGCCCGTCGGGAACGCGATCCGGATCGAGGAACAGATCCACAAGCACCGACACCGTGTCGCTGCCCTTCGGGAACAGCTCGGGGAACTGCTTCGTGAAAAGCTGGTTCCGGTACAGCGGAACGTATTTGTCGATGCAGGACTGGAAGAGCGCCCCGCCCTCGCCCGGATCGACGATCGTCGCGCCGAGCTTCTTCAGGTCCTCGATGGCGCGCTCGGCAATCTCGATGCTTTGAAACGCGGGCTCCTTGAAAAGCTTGCGGTCCATGAACTCCCGCACCACACCGATGCGCAGCCCGTCGAGCCGCTTCCCCTTCGCAAAGCTGGAGTACGGCTGGTCAGGCGAGGGGCCGACCGTGAACGCCGTGGCTTCATCCTCGGGGTCGTAGCCTGCGATCACCTCGAGGATCCGCGCGGCATCCTCCACATGCCGGCAGATCGGTCCGACGCGATGGTTGAATCCCCTGCCGATCATCCCGTGCTGGCTCACGAGCTGCTGCGTGGGTGCCAGACCGACCGCGCTCGCATTTCGCGCAGGATGCAGAATCGAGCCGCCCGTCTCCTCGCCAATTGAGCAAGTGACGAACGTCGCGCCAACAGATGACCCCGACCCGCCGCTGGAGCTGCCCGGCGAGCGCGTGGTGTCGTAGGGATTGCAGAGCGTTCCGCCGAAGGAACTGCGCGAGCGCTGCGAGCCACCCTCGCCCAGATTGGCCTTCGCCAGGATAATCGCACCGGCCTCCCGCAGCTTGCGAATCACGTTCGCGTCGTTCGGCGGCCTGTCGTTCGCGAACGGGATATCCATCCCCAGCGCGCTGCGCATGTCGAACGTGTCGTACTGATCCTTCACGGACAACACCACCCCGTGCAGCGGGCCAGCGAGCTTGCCCGTCTCAGCGAGCTTGCGATCCAGCTCGGCAGCGACCTCCAATGCATCGGGCATCTGCGGGGAATCGTCGACGGGGTCCGTCATGCTGCGGGCCTTGCGGTCGTCGAACCCCATGGCCTTGCGAGCAGCCGGGCGCAGATTGAGCGTCATCAGCGCGTTGATCTGCCCCGCGTTCGGAATCGGCTCGATGACACCCAGGATCCCATCCGGCTGCTTCACGCAGGTGCCGTTGTAAGCCTTGACCCGTGCGAGATACATGCGCACGAGGTCCGTCGTCGTAAATTGCTTCGCGAGAAGCGCGGCCTGCGCATCGGCAATTGTTGCCGTCAGCAGGTCGAACTTCGCTGGCGCGCCAGCGGCGGGCGCTTCGCTCTTTTCGGTGCAGGAGACGCACAGAACCGCGGCGAAGAGAGCAAGGAAAGCTGAGAGACGCATGGTTTCGCCCCCGACGACTTCTCTTCGCAGACGCGCCGGGCCGCGCAACCCCTACCTGCCTCCAGCTTGAGCCAGCGCTTGAGCCTTTCGACGACCCCTGACCCGAAGGCCCACTGACCGCAACCCAGGCAGGCATGCAGAGTGCTGCATGCCCCGGCTTTCCGCCGGAAGGATTCAACCATGACGCGCATCTTCGACGCCGAATCGTGGATGTGGGGCGAAGCTCTGGCTGCGCTGGAGCGCGCCGAGCAGCAGCACCGCCGCTTCTTCGCGCTGCTGGGACCGCAAGCCCGCGCATCGACCTGGGAGCCGCCCGCAGACGTGTTCGAAAGCGACGGCGAAATCCGCATCGTCATCGCGCTGCCCGGCGTGACGCCCGAGGGGATCACGTTGATCGTGGAAGGCGCCGAGCTGGTGGTGCACGCGGAGCGCACGCCCTGCGCCGGAGTGGAAGCGATGCGGATCCGCCGCCTGGAAATTCCTTACGGCGTTTTCGAGCGGCGAATCGCCCTTCCGCCGGGAAGCTACCGGCTGCACGACCAGCGCCTCGTCAACGGCTGCCTCGAGCTCCATCTCATCCGGGGGTAATCATGGCTGACGCGCAACAGGAAGAAATTCTCATCCTGCCCGTCCGGAGTCTCGTGCTGTTTCCGGGCACGGTGATGCCCATCGCCGTCGGCCGGAAACGCTCGGTCGCCGCGGCGGAAGAAGCGGTGAAGACGAGACAGCGAATCGGCGTGCTCCTCCAGCGCGACGCTGCGGACGAGGACCCCGCGCCGGACCGCCTGCACCGGACCGGAACGCTCGCCACCGTCGCGCGCTACGTCACGGCCCCAGACGGCTCGCAGCACCTCATCGCCCATGGCGACCAGCGCTTCACCGTCGAGGAATTCCTGCAAACAGAGCCGTACCTGCGCGCACGCGTCCGGTTCAACAAGGATGAGGAATCCGTGAGCCAGGAAATCGAGGCTCGCGCCCGATACCTTCGCGAGCGCGCGATCGAGGCCGTGCAGCTGCTGTCGCAGGCGCCGGCGGAGCTCGTGAATGCCATCCAGACGATCGAGTCGCCGGGCATGCTCGCCGACCTCGTCGCGAGCCTCATGGATCTGAAGACGCACGAGAAGCAGCAGATCCTGGAGACGTTCGGCCTGAAGGAGCGGCTCGACCGCGTGATCGCGGTGCTCAGCCAGCGCATCGAAGTTCTACGCATCTCGAAGGAAATCGGCGACCGAACTCGCGAAGCGCTCGACGACCGACAGAAGGAAGCGGTGCTGCGCGAGCAGCTCCGGCAGATTCGCCGCGAGCTCGGCGAAACCGAAGGCGGCTCGACGCAGGTCGAAGAGCTGACGAAGGCGATCGAGCAGGCGCAGATGCCTGCCGAAACGAACGAGCACGCTGTGCGTGAGCTGCGCAGGCTCGAGCGAATGCCCGAAGCCTCGCCCGAATACTCGATGACCTCCACGTATCTGGAGTGGCTGGCCGCGCTCCCGTGGTCGAAGATGGACACCGAGGACTACGACATGGCTCGCGCCCGGGCCGTGCTCGACGAGGACCACTTCGACCTCGATCGCATCAAGCGCCGCATCGTCGAGTTCCTCGCCGTCCGCAAGCTCAATCCGCAAGGCCGCAGCCCGATTCTCTGCTTCGTCGGCCCGCCGGGAGTCGGCAAGACTTCGCTCGGGCAGAGCATCGCACGGGCACTCGGCATCAAGTTCGCGCGAGTGAGTCTCGGCGGCGTGCACGACGAGGCGGAGATTCGCGGTCACCGGCGCACGTATATCGGAGCGCTCCCCGGCAACATCATCCAGGCGCTGCGCAAAGCCGGCACGAGGAATCCCGTGCTGATGCTCGACGAGGTGGACAAGCTGAGCGCCAGCTTCCAGGGCGACCCCTACTCGGCGCTGCTCGAAGTGCTCGATCCCGAGCAGAACTCCACCTTCCGCGACAACTATCTCGCCGTGCCTTTCGACCTGAGCCGCGTGCTCTTCATCTGCACGGCCAACGTGCTCGACACCATTCCGCCGCCCTTGCGAGACCGAATGGAAGTCATCGATCTCAGCGGCTACACCGAAGAGGAGAAGCTGCAGATCGCGAAACGCTACCTCGTTCCGCGGCAGCTGCAGGCGAACGGCCTCACGGCCGAGCAGGCGGAGCTGTCGGACGAAGCCATCCGCCGCATCATCGAGGACTACACGCGCGAGGCCGGCTGCCGCAATCTGGAGCGGCAAATCGGTGCAGCGCTGCGCTCAGCAGCCGTGAAAATCGCTGCGGGCGAGACGACGAAGATAGCGATCGGTCCCGATGACCTGCCCGCGATTCTCGGCCCGCGGCGGTTCGAGAGCGAGCTCGCCATGCGCACGAGCGTACCCGGCGTGGCCACCGGACTCGCCTGGACACCCGTCGGCGGCGACATTCTCTTTATCGAGGCGAGTCGAGTGCCCGGCAGCGGCAAGCTCATCCTCACCGGCCAGCTCGGCGACGTGATGAAGGAGAGCGCGCAGACCGCAGTCACGCTGGTGAAAGGGCAGATCTCGCAACTCGGCGTGTCCGTGGATGGGCTCGACAAACAGGACCTGCATATCCACGTCCCCGCAGGCGCCATTCCGAAGGACGGGCCGAGCGCGGGCGTCGCGATGTTCATGGCGCTCGCTTCGCTCCTCACCAATCGCACGGTCCGCAACGATGTCGCGATGACCGGCGAAATCAGCCTTCGCGGCCTCGTGCTGCCGGTGGGCGGAATCAAGGAAAAGGTGATCGCCGCCGCGCGCGCCGGCATCCGCTGCGTCATCCTCCCCGCGCGCAACCGGAAGGATTTCGAGGAGATCCCCGAAAGCGCAAGGAAGATGCTCGACTTCGTCTGGGCCGAGCGCGTCGAGGACGTACTCGCGGCCGCGTTCGCTGCCGAAGCCGAAGTGCCACGCGGCCGACCCGCGCGCCAGACCGCAACGGGCCCGGAGGAAGGCACGCGTCGGGCTCACTAAGTGAGAATCAGCAAAACATTCCTGGATGAGGCTCACCATGACGTCCTGCATCCCACATGAAGACCTGCCCCACTTCGAGCGCCGCCTTCGCGAGCGCAGGAGCGTGCTCCAGGCCGAAATCGAAGCCGTACGCTCGCGCAAGCGTAGCGACTCTTTTACGCGCATCGCTGGAGAAGCACACGACCTCGCGGATGCGTCTCTCGCTACGATCACCGTCGAAGCCGAGAACGCAGAGATTCGCCGCGATGAGGATGAGCTGCGGCAGATCGAGGAAGCGCTCGGCCGCATCTCGGCGGGTGGTTACGGAGTGTGCCTGCGATGCGGGGAATGCCTGGAACGCGCGCGGCTGGAGGCGTACCCGGCTGCACGGCGGCATCTGCATTGCCAGGAGGCGCACGAGAAGGAAATGAGGCGCGCCCCTGCCATCGAGTAAGAAGCCAGCTCAGACTGGAGATGACGGGGCGGCATTCACACGCCGCCGAATCGGCAAGGACGGAAGCCGGCGAGAGAAAGTTTGCGTGGACCTGCAGGGAGCGATGCGTACCTTCAGCCCACCGGCTTCCGATCAAAACGTCCCTGATCGCTCTGATCGCCGCTCCTCACGCGACCATGCGAGATCACTCTCGCGGCGAGATCATTCCCGCGACGCAGGAGCCGCGGCCACACGCGCCGCAGACGCACCCGCGGTTGCTGCGGTGGTGTTCGATGCGCTGGCGCCGGAGGAGGCGCCGCCGCTTACCCACGCCTCACGACGTGCCTGAATCTCTTCCGCGCTGAGCTGATCCGGCAAGTGCGAAAGGCCCTCGGTCTCTTCGGGCGCGGGCGCGGGAGCGGCCGTGGCGGGTTGCTCCTGGACCATCGTGCTCGGCGGCGCGCTTGTCTCCTTCGAGCACGCGACCAGGCCGACGAAAAGGAAGGCCGGAGCGATCAGATGCAACTTCATGGAAACTCTTCTCCGCGGTAACGTACCGCAGCAGACTAGAACGTGCCTCCCGGGCGCACCATGCGGGCGCAGACGTACGTTTCAGGCCAGCCCGTACGGGCTACACCGCATGGAATGGCACAGGAAAAGCTCCTAGCCTGCGGTGTTCGGGCAATTGGCGCGGCGGAGAACCACCACACACGCAGTGAACAGCAGAATCTTCCCCACCGTCCGCGAGTCAGCCCGTGACCTGGCTTTCTTTCTCGATGTCGACGGTACGCTGCTTGAGCTTGCCAGCAGGCCCGATGCAGTAGTCGTCGAGGGCCAGACCCGGGATCTGCTCCGGGACCTCGTCCGCGCCAGCGGGGGCGCAGTCGCCTTCGTCAGCGGACGCAGTATCGTCACTCTCGACCGGCTGTTCCAGCCGATCCAGCTTCCCTCAGCCGGGCTTCATGGCTTCGAGCGCCGGAGCGCGTCAGGCGAATATTTCCACTGCCCGGTTCCCCCGGACGAAGTCCTGGACCAGGCACGCACCCAACTGCGAGCGCTCGCCGAGAGGTTCCCCGGCGTCCTGCTGGAAGACAAGCAGTTCGCTCTCGCCATTCACTACCGGCAGGTTCCCGTCTTCGAGCCGAAACTCCTGCAGGCGGTGGAGGAAATCGCGCGTCCCTTGCGCGAGAGCTTCGAAATTCAACACGGCAGGCTCGTCATCGAGCTGCGGCCCCGGGGCTCGACGAAAGCGGATGCCGTCGCCGCCTTCATGCGGGAAACGCCCTTCAGGGGGCGCAAGCCGATATTCGTAGGCGACGATTTCACGGACGAATGCGCATTCGCGTGGGTGAACGCGGCGGAAGGATATTCCGTCGCCGTCGGTGTGGACCGGCCCTCGGCGGCCCGCGCTCACCTGCCCTCGGTGCTGGCAGTTCATGAATGGTTGCGATCGCTGCTCACGGCGCGCGCGAGTGCGCTGCGAGTTGAGGGAGCAACCGCGGAGTCTGCGCAGTGAATCGTCTCGTCAACGTCTCCAACCGAGTCGCCTTGCCGAACGCGAACCTTTCGGCCGGCGGGCTCGCGGTAGGCCTGCTCTCGGCGATGCGCGAGTCCGGTGGCGTCTGGTTCGGCTGGAACGGCCGCACCACGCCAGATGATCGCGAGGATCCGCCGACCATCCAGGTGCACGAGGGCATTCGGTTCGCCACCGTGTCACTGCCGGTGACGCTGCACGATCGTTGCTACAACGGCTTCGCGAACGGCACGCTGTGGCCGCTGCTGCACTACTTCCTCGATGGCTTCCGTTTCCAGGACGAGGAATACGCTGCGTATCTCGAGGTGAACTCCCGCTTCGCGCAGTCCCTGCATCCTTTGACGCGGGAAAGCGACCTCATCTGGGTTCACGACTACCACCTGATTCCTCTCGCGGAAAAGCTGAGAAATCTCGGCGTGCGAGCACGACTCGGATTCTTCCTTCACGTGCCGTTTCCGCAGTTCGAGGTTCTTCGCGCGCTTCCGCCCGTCCGTGAATTGATACGCGCACTGCTCGCGTACGACCTCGTCGGGTTCCAGACGGATGCGGACCGGGATTCGTTCCTCGAGGCCGTCGAGGTGCTCTGGGGCGACGAGGCCAGGATCGCCGGCGATTCCGTTCGTCTGCGCGACCACACTCTGCGAGTCGGCGTGTTCCCCATCGGCGTGGATGTGGACGAGATCGCGAAGAGCGCAGCGGTCGCGGCGATGTCGCCGCGCGTGCAGCGGATGACGCGAGGGCTAGCGGGCCGCCGCCTGATCATCGGAGCGGACCGGCTGGACTACAGCAAGGGGCTCCTCGAACGGTTCGAGGCGTACCGCCGGTTCCTGGAGCTGAGCCCCGAGCACCTCGGACACGTCACATACCTGCAGATCGCGCCACTCGGACGGCAGGAAGTGAAGGCGTACGCGCGCATTCGCGATGCGCTGGAGCGCAAGGCCGGCCGCATCAACGGAGCGTTCGCCGACATCGACTGGACGCCGATCCGGTATCTCAATCGCAACTTCCCGCACGAAGTGCTGCCGGGGATGCTTCGCGAATCGCACGTCGGCCTCGTCACGCCGGTGCGCGACGGCATGAACCTCGTCGCGAAGGAGTTCATCGCCGCGCAGGATCCGGCGGATCCTGGCGTGCTCATTCTTTCCGACCGCGCCGGCGCCGCGAACGAGCTTCGCGACGCGCTACTGATCAACCCCTACGACACGCTCGGGATCGCCACTGCGATCCGAACCGCCCTGCACATGCCGCTTGCCGAGCGCCAGGCCCGGCACGAACGCATGGAGAAGACGCTGCGACGGAACAGCATCCACGTGTGGCGGGACACTTTCCTCGATGCGCTTCGGGACGCCGGCCCGTCAGCCGCTGCGCGTGCCGGCGCTGGGCTCTCCGCTGCGGCTCGGTGAGGAGGCCTCGAAGCGGGTCCGATCGATGGGGTGGGAGATCTTCGCTTCGGAGCCGATGCGAACGACTTCCGCGAGCGTGCGGCACTGGAGCTTCTCCATCATCCGCGCCTTGTAGACCTCCACGGTCCGCGGGCTGATCGCCAGGCGTTCCGCGATCTCGCGGTGCTGGAGGCCGTCCGCAAGAAGATCCAGCACGTCCCGCTCCCGCGGCGTCAGCCTGCCAAGCTTCGCGGCGGCCTTCGAACGCTCTTCGTGATCCTGATGCCGCTCGCGGTCGATGCGGATCGCGTTCAGCAGAACGTCGACCAGCACGTCGTCGTCGACGGGCTTCTCAAGAAAATCCACCGCGCCGTTCTTCAGCGCCGTGCGCGTCGTGTTCACATCCCCGTGAGCGGTCAGCACCACCACAGGCATGGTGACGCCGCGTTCGTGCAGGACGCTTTGCAGCTCCAGGCCGCTCATTCCCTGCATCTTGAGGTCCGTCAGGAGGCACCCGCGCCACGCGGGGTCGAATACCGCGAGGAAGTCCTCCGCGGAGGAAAACACCGCCGCGCGCAGGCCTTTCAGCGAAATGAGGAGGCTCAGCGCATCGCGGATCGAAGCGTCGTCATCGACGACGAAGACAGTGGAGTCGGTCATGTTTGCCTCATATAAGCGGCGCATCCTGCGGAACATCGAGAGGGAGACGGATCGTGAAGACCGCGCCGCCGAGTGTGGACGCGGGAGCGAACGTGAGCTCGCCTCCGCGCCCCTGGATAAGCGAGCGGCTGATAGCAAGTCCCAGTCCCATGCCGTCCGGCTTGCTCGTGACGAAGGGCTCGAAAAGCTTGTGAGCCACGTCCGCGCCGACGCCGGGGCCTGAGTCTTCCACCTGCAGCGTGACCATGTTGCCCGAGGACGCCGCACGCAGCACCACGCGTCGATTGCCCGGCGGCGACTGCGCGACCGCATCCAGTGCGTTCGCGACCAGATTGTGAAGCACGATTTCCAGCTGCGTGGCATCGCCCTTGAGCGGAGGAAGGCCGGGCTCGACGGACGTCACAAGAGTTGCGTCGAGTCGCCGCAGGCGTTCCTGGAATGCGCGAACGACGGCATCGCAGATGGACTGAACATGCAGTGTTTCGTGCTTGATGGCTCCGCCCCGGTAGAAGTCTCGCAGCCGGCGCAGCACTTCCGACGCGCGGATGGCCTCCTTCGCAGCCTTGTTCAGCGTCTCGCGAAGGCGATCTTCTTCATCGCTCGCGTTCCGCTCCGCCAGGATCTCGGATGCGCGCAGGTACGACACCAATGCCGTGATCGGCTGATTCAGCTCGTGCGCGAGCGCCGATGCCAGCTCGCCGGCAACGGCGAAACGCATGGCCCGAGCGAGAGCCGCGTCGCGCTCCCGAAGCTGCTCTTCCGCGCGGTGGCGATCCGTTGCATCTCGCACGGTCACCAGGAAGCCGGCATTTGCCGGCGGGTCGAGGCGCGCCCAGGCGATTTCAGCGGGGAACGCGCTGCCGTCCTCGCGATGACCCTCGAGAGTCTCCCGGCCCTGCGCGGTTCGAATCTGCAGACCAGGCAACAGATCCTCCAACCCGCGCAGCTCGCGCGATTCCTTGTCCCCGCCGAACAGTTTGCGTGCCGCGGGGTTCGCGAGCCGGATCCGACCGGTGGCGTCCACCGCGAGAACGCCATCGGGCGCCATCGTGAGCAACGCGCGCTGCTCGGCTTCGCGGCCTGCGCGCTCCGTGACCACGGCTCCAAGCAGCAGCGCCGTGAGGCTGAGCGTCAGCATCAGGAACTGCAGATCGATGAAGCGCGGCGCCGGAATGTCCATGTGAGTCGCGATCACGAGCGCCATCTGTATCGCAAGCACGCCCAGCGTAGCGCCGGGCAGCGCCCACCGCAGCGACACCCAGATGATCGGCACGAACAGCAGGTAGAAGAAGCGCAGCTGCTCGTCCGCGGGCAGCGCGAAGATCATCCAGAACGTGAGGGAAATGGCGATCGCCTGGGCGAGCACCTCCCACGGGTGCTCCTTCACCACACGCGGGATCTCACGCCATCGCGAGATATGCAGCAGCAACGGCGTGATGGTGAGCACGCCGCTCAGTTCGCCGACCCAGTATCGCGCCGTCGCCTGCAGGGCCTCGTGCGGGGGAACATCTCCCGCGATCACGAAAATCCCCACGTACCCGGCCGCGACCACGAGCGTTCCCGCGACCATGGCGCCCGCGATCCGGGTGGCAGCGATCGCTGTTCGAATGGGCTCGGCAAGATTCCAGCGCCGCAGGAGCTCCGCTGTCAGGGTGTAGACGCCGGCAACCCAGATCGACCCGGCGGCCACCGCCGGCACGCCCACGACTTCGAGTCGCGGAGCAAAGCCTGCGAGGAACGAAGCGATGGCCGCGAGCCCGAACCATCGCGGCCCGTAGAGCATCAGCAGCGCGAGAACGAGGCCCGCCTGCGGATGCCACGGCGTGATGCCGAGTGTGAGCGCCGGCCGAACGTAGCTCAGCCAGTGGACACAAACGTAAAGGCACAGGAATCCCGCCGCGATGGCGACGACTGGAGGATTCCTTTCGCCGGAAACTGCGCGCGCGACCCGGGTGACCGCGACGGAAACCGTGCGGTTCATCGGAGCTCGCGTGGAATCGCAGCCATTGAAGGGGTTTGCATCTGCAACCTTCCGTACCGGGGGCAGATTCTTCCCCGCCGATGCGACTGTACCCTCCGCGCGCAGGATGGCAACTGGCCGGTGTTTACCGTACGGGGACCCCCAGATTGCGCCGCGCCGGCAAGGCATTTACAGAAACGGCATGGACAAATCTCCAGCCACTATCCCGGATCCCGTGCGCCTCCTGCTGCGGGATCAGCTCACGAGCTTCGAACGCCTCGCCGTGGTCCTCCTGCTCCACAAGCACGCGCCGCACGAGCTCTCGGCCGACAGCATCGCCGATCAGCTCCAGATGAGAAGCGAGCTCGTGGACGAGGCGCTGGCGGGCCTCGCCGATGGCGGGCTCGTGGAAACCGGAACAGTGCCGCAAGCCTGGCGATTCTCAGCCACGCACCTCTCGGACGCGGTCAGCGCGCTCAGCGCCGCGTACTGCGAGCAGCGCGCGGCCATCGTGGGCGAGCTGAGCGTGAACGCGATCGAGCGGATTCGCTCGAAGCCGCTGATCATCACGGGATCCGCAGATGTTCCGGACCATGAACAAGCCCGCCGCGGTAAACCGAACTCCTGATCACGGCGATCCGGCAGCACGACTATCCGCGCCGCTCCTGCAGGGTCGCATCGCGAGCGGCCTCAGCGCGCTGGCGGGCGCCTGGCTCGTCGTCGCGCCGTGGTTCTACGGCTTCGCGGAGGAGCAGAAGACGGGAATGCAGCTCATCGTCGCGACGGGAAGCGCCATCGGCGTTCTCGGCACGGTCCGCTTTCTCTGGCCGCGCGAAGGCATCGTGCTGAGCTGGGCAATCCTGTTTCTCGGCGGCTGGCTGCTGCTCGCACCCTGGGCGCGCGGCTACGACACGGAGCCGGATCGATTCTGGAACAGCACGATCGTCGGATCGGCCGTGATCGTGCTGTCCGTGTGGAGCATCTGCTCCACGGCGATTTTCAACGTGACGCGCGAGGACCCCTGGAGGAGCCGGCCGCGCGCCTGACAAGAGGATGAGATGACGAAGTATGTGTCGCGCGGCACCCTGAGCCGCGTTGTGCTGACCGCTACCTGTTCCCTCGCCTTTCTCCTCGGCGGATGCGCCACTGCCGGCCAACCGGTCGCCGTCGCGCTGCCTGACGGCTTCTACATCCAGCGCGATCGTTCCTCGAAACCCGTGATCGTGAAGCGCAGCGGACCCACCGTGCTCGAAGGGCCCGTCGCGGCGTATGCCGTGCACGGGCGGCTGGTCGTCGGCTGCGTGGGCACATGGCCGCAGCGATCGGCGGGATATCCGAACGAGGCTGCGTTCCCCGGCTCACCCGACGCGAAGTACTTCATCCTGGATACCGCGACGGGCTACGTCGAGTCCGGCCTCACCCTCGAGGAGTGGAAGAAGGCGCTGGCGGAGCGACACATCCCGCAGGACATCCGCATCACCGCGCCATTGCTGCTGTAGGCAGCGGACTCATCTCGCCGGATGCAGCGTCCTAGAGCTCGGCCCGGATCCCGATGTTGATGTTGCGGCCGATGAGCGGCGCCCAGACATCGGTGATCGGATCGCCGCCGGGCCCGGGCACGGGCCGAAGCAGCGGGTCGTAGTCGCTCTGGCGCACGTCCGCGAGGTTGTGCACGTTCAGGAAAAGCGCGACGTCGCCGAACTTCACTTCCGCCAGGGCGTTGATCTCGATGTATGCGCGGCTCTCGGTGCGATACGGGTTGTCCGAGAGCGACTGGCGTCCGACGTATCCGATCTCCACTCCCACCCTACCGCGGTCCTCGTCCTCGAGAATGGTGGCGACTTCCGCAGAGAATCTCGGGATGAGATCCGAATCGCGTCGGCCGCCTTCGGGCGAGACCTCCGTGACATCCAGCGCCGTGATGCTCGTGAGGATGTGCAGTGGGCCGGAGGAGTAGCCGATCAGCGCTTCGACTCCTCGCGCGCGAAGCGGGCCGGCGCTATTGATGAGGTCCAGCCGGTTTCCCGGCGCTTCGCGCACGTCGAGCGGATGGCGTATCTCGGACGAGAAGATGCTCAGGTTCACGTCCCACGGGGCTTCCGCCCATCGGCCGTCGAGTGACACGGTGGAAGCTCGCTCGGCGCGCAAGGAGCCAAGCGGGTTCAGCACCGCGAGGCTGCGCGCCTGAACGTCTTCGATGAGTGGCGTCGGCGCGGCGAAACCCGTTCCGGCGGACGCGCGCAGCGACCACTCGTCTCCGGCACGAAACAGCAGCGCGATCTGTGGACTGAAAAAGGTGCCGTAGTCGCTGTGCGCATCGACACGCGCGCTTGCCGCAACGGACATCCACCCGGTGAGTGAGAGCTCGTCCTGAACGAAAACACCCGGTACGGTGTAGTCGAAATTCACGCCGGCGACGTCGCGCGTGTGCAGCCGCTCGTACTGAAGGGCAGCGCCGACGATCAACTCGTGCTTGCCCACCTCGCCGTGCAGGGTGGCTTCGCCAAGCACGCTGGATTCGGAGTTTTCGACGCGAGTCGTGCCGTACACGCGATCGTGCTCGGTGAGCGTCGCTGACCAGCGAACTCGCAGCTCACGTTCGTCGGCAATGGGAATTTGCGCGACGGCGCCGCCATCGATGCGACGGGTCCGGAGCTCCTCTGCGAACGCATCGCCTCCCGGAAGAGCTCTGCCCGGCAAAGTGCCGCCTGTCCGATCCTCGAGCATGAGGCCCAGGGTTGCGAAGACGCTTTGTTCCTCGCCCTCGTTCCAGTAGAACCGCGGCCTCAAGGTCGCGCGCCTGTATCCCGGAAGATCCGCCCATCCGTCGTGATCCCGATCCTCGCGCGACTGGTAGTGCGCTCCGCCGATCGCCGTGTACCCGAACGACTTCGAGAGCGACTGGGAGAGGAACGCCACCGCGTCGGTGCCGCGACTCGAAGTCTGGTTCAGCAGGACCTCGGACCCGCCTCCCGGCGGGCGGGATACCAGATTCAGGACGCCCGCGAGCGCCGAGCCGCCGTAGAGTGCCGACGCTGCACCCTTGATCACCTCGACGCGCGCGAGGTCGAACGGCGGTGTCTGCATCACGCTGAACGATCCGGTTTGCGCGCCGGCGATCGGCAGGCCGTCCGAGAGAATCTGCGCATGTCTTCCCGGCAGCCCGCGTAGCTGGATCGACATGCCGCCGAGCCCTGGCGCCGAAGACTGCATCCGTGCGCCAGCGAGCTCGTTCAGAAGGTTCGAGAGGTTGCCGGGCGCAACCGTCAGGCTCTCCTTGATCTCCTCATCCGGCACGACTTCCACGCGCCGGGGCTCGTCGCGCACCAGCGCGTTCGAACGCGTCGCCGTGATGACGATGGACTGGAGTCCTCCCTTTTCGTCCTCCTCCTCCGCCTGAACGGCGACGGACCAGAGAAGTGGCAGGATGAAGAGAAGACGCGCGCGCAAAACGTCGCCCCCGACTGTTCCTTTGCGGCGGATAATGGCTCGCGCCCGGGTCGACGTCACGCTGCGCCGGACCTGTGTCAGATACGGAGCAGCGTGCGCTGCCTTCCGGGCTCGGCGGGATTCGAACCGGGAAAGGACAACTTCGCGATGTCTGGACTGGAGACCGCACTGTCGATCGCACTGGGAATCGGGCTCGCCGCGGCGGCCGGGTTCCGGATCTTCCTGCCGCTGCTGGTCGCGAGCGTGGCCGCTTACACCGGCCACCTTCACCTGAACGACAGCTTCGCGTGGCTTGGCTCCCTGCCCGCGCTCACCGTTCTCGCCGTCGCAGCTTTTGCGGAGGTGCTCGCGTACTACATCCCGGCCGTCGATAACCTGCTCGACACCATCGCAACGCCGACCGCCCTCGTAGCTGGAACGGTGCTGTCGGCGGCGGTGATGACGGACCTGCCTCCGCTGGTCAAATGGACGGCGGCGATCATTGCCGGAGGCGGCGCAGCCGGGATCACTCAGGCGGTCACGACCCTTGTCCGCGCGAAGTCCACCGCGATGACCGGCGGGCTCGGCAACCCGGCGATCGCAACCGCCGAGGCGGGCGGCGCCCTTTTCATTTCCGTACTCGCGCTGATCGCGCCGTTCATCGCGCTGGCCGCCGTGGTTCTCGTTTGCTGGCTGGCCGTGCGCCTCGTACGGAAGGTGCTGAAGCGTCGCGCCTCCCAACCGTAGCTACGCTTCAGTCAGGCGTGCTGCGCGAGCTTTGCGGTCGAAACGTGACGCCGTTCGCGGGGACGCGGCCGGTCCTGCGCTGCCCCTTGACCCAGGCTGTTGGCCCGGATGGTTGGCCCAGACGGTTGGCCCAGGCGGTTGGAAATAGCCCGCCACATGGTTGAAAATTCCCCCGCCAGAACCGGGGGTCGCGGAAGGTGTGCCGCGTGAATCCGAAGCCGACGAACAAGAAGGGCGTCATGGGGTCTGGGGCGCCGACCGACGTCGATTTTGCTGCTACTCGATTCAGGATGAAGGAAGCTCAGCTGCGCGCCGTGTTCGAGCACGCCGGGGTCGGCATCGCCGTCTCGTCGCTCGACGGCCGCTTCCTGGAGACGAATCCCCGCTTCTGCCAGGTGCTGGGGTACTCGGCCGCGGCGCTCAGCCAGCGCACCCATCTCGACGTCACTCACCCCGACGACATCGAGGCGACGCAGGCACGCATCCGGGACCTTCTCGCGGGTCGGGGTTCCACATACTCGATGGAGAAGCGATACGTCCGCGGGGATGGACGCAGCGTCTGGTGCAACACCAGTGTCACCCTCCTGCGCGCGGATGACGGCTCTCCAGTGCAGTTCATCGGCGTCGTGGAGGACATCACGGAGAGGAAGGAAGCCGAAGAGATCCGCGATCATCCTGCCGCCGTCGTCCAGTATTCAGACGATGCCGTCATCACGAAGACGCTGGACGGCTTCATCACAGCCCGGAATCCGGGTGCCGAGCGCATCTTCGGTTATGCCGCGCACGAGGTCATCGGACGTCCGGTGACGATCCTCATGCCGGCCGAGCAGGTTGACGAGGAGCCCGCGCTGCTCGCGAAAATCCGGCGCGGCGAACGGGTCGAGCACTACGAAACGACCCGGCGCCGCAAGGACGGGAGCCTCGTCAACATCTCCCTCAGCCTCTCGCCGCTCAAGGATTCGTCGGGACGCGTCGTCGGCGCCTCGAAGATCGCTCGGGACATCACCCGGCAGAAAGGAGTGGAAGCGGAACTGAAGGCGCAAACCGAAGCCCTGCGGCAGATGGATCGGCGCAAGGACGAGTTCCTCGCGACGCTGTCACATGAGCTGCGCAATCCGCTCGCGCCCATCAAGCACACCGCGGTGATCGCCGCTGCGCCGGGTGCGTCGGAGGAACAGAAGCGCTGGGCGACTGACGTGATCCGGCGGCAAGTGCATAACATGTCCCTGCTTCTGGACGATCTGCTCGATGTTTCGCGAATCACCCGGGGCACGCTGGAGTTGCGCGTCGAAACCGCGGATCTGTTCGGCGTCATCAAGGCGGCGGTGGAAACCTCCCAGCCGCTCATCGACACGAAACGGCATCGGCTGGAGATGGAGCTGCCTCGCGAACCCGTGCGGTTCGCGGCGGATCCGTTGCGGCTGGCGCAGGTGGTGTCGAATCTGCTGAACAGCGCGGCCAAGTACACGGACGTGGGCGGGACGATCCGGATCGTCGCCCGCAAGGACGGCGGCGCAATCGTTCTGCGCGTCGAAGACAACGGCATCGGCATCCCCGCGGAGGCGTTGTCGCGAATCTTCCGCATGTTCTCGCAGCTGGACGATGCTCAGGAGCGCTCCGAGGGCGGGCTCGGCATCGGGCTTGCCTTGGCGAAGGGGCTCACGGAGTTGCATGGAGGCACGCTCCACGCCGAAAGCGCGGGAGTGGGACTCGGCAGCACGTTTATCGTCACGCTGCCCTTGCGCGGCCTCGCGGCCGATGCGGACGGTCCGGAGTCCTCTCCGCTTGCGACGGCGGAATCCGGAAAGCGTCGCGTGCTCGTTGCCGATGACAATCGTGACGCGGCGGATAGCCTCGCCATGCTTCTTCGGATGGAAGGGCACGAAGTCGAGGTCGTGCACGACGGGCCGAGTGCGATCGAGAGCATTCGTGCGCGCAAGCCGGATGTCGCGATACTGGACATCGGCATGCCTGGAATGGATGGCTACGAGGTCGCTCGCCTTGCCCGGGAGGCATTCGCGAACGGCGAGCTCACACTCGTCGCGGTGACGGGATGGGGACAGAAGAACGACGTCGAGCGTGCGATGGCTTCAGGCTTCGACCACCATTTCACGAAGCCGCTGGAGCCTTCCAGCCTGGCGGCTTTGCTCGAAGCGAAGCGCTGAGTTTTCGGGCCCGCGCACTGAGGTTTCGCGCGGAGACTCTCTGCGTTATGCCGTCATGGGAGCGCGCTGGCGCTCGCCGTCGCGCCCTCACGCGTGAAGGTGAAGCGGATGAGCATCAGGCGCTGCTCGTCCGTGTCTGCCGGGGCGAAGGTCCATTTCTTTGCGGCATCGACCGCGAGCCGCTCGAAGTAGCGGCTCGGGCCGCGGTCGTCGGCCAGTGCAGCGAAGACCGTGCCGTCCTGCTCGACGATCACGCGAACGGACACTCTGACGCGACCGCGGATGGTTCTGCTCGCGCTCGCGGGGACGTCTGGGATGACTTCGGTGACAGCCGAAGAAGGGAGCATGAAGTCCGGGTCAGGGAGATCGGCGGCGGATCCGGAGGGCGTTGTCGCGGGAAGCGTCGACGCAGGAAAGGTGGCGGGACGCGTTGAAACGGGGCGCGCGGTGGCAGCCGCATGCGTTGTGCCGATCGTGTTGGCAGCGCCGATATTGTTGGCAGCTGGGAGTTGGGAGAGCCCGCCAACCGGGGCGCCCGAGACGACATCGGGCGCGTTGACATCGGGCGTGGCCTCCGGAGCAACGTCGGAGATGGTGTCGGCTTCGTTGTCGGCGGGCGACTCGCTCGAAGGCTTGCTCAGCAGCTTCATGCCGCCCCAGGCGACCACCAGCAACGCGACGGCAGCCGCGACTCTCACTGCAAGTTGCTGCTTGGTGTCGCCTGCTGGTTTGGACCCCTCCGTGCCGGAGACTGGCCCGAGCCCTTCCGAGCCGGAGACCGGCTTGGACCGCTCCGTGCCGGACACTGGCTTGGACCCCTCCGCGCCGGGGACTGGCCCGAGCCCTTCCGAGCCGGAGACCGGCGTCGGCTGATTCGATTCCGAGAGCGGCTGACGGGGCTCTTCGGCAACGACCTCGATTGCGCCCTTCTGAGTGTGCGTAGCAGGAGTCGACGAGCGAACGCTCACCGCCTCCGCTGGAGCGCCGGTCGTTGCCGACGACGAAGGCGCTGCGCCCGCTACGACCACGGGCGCCGCCGACGCGGCAGGCTCCGCCGCTATCGGTGCGCTCGCAGGCCGCGGCGACGGTGGCTGTAGCACTGGCGATTGCTGCTCGGCCGTCCCGCCGCCGGGCGCATCCACCATTGCACTCGGCTCCACCGCAGGTATCGCGACCGGCACCGTCCGCTCCCCGCGCAACGATGCTTCGAACTCCGCGACCTCCGGCCGATCCGATGGCCGCCGGCTCAGGCACCACGCAACCACTTCGCGATACATCTGCGACAGGTCCACCGGTAACACCGGAGTACCCGCGCCATGCAGCCCCAGCGGCTGGCGCCGCGTGAGCGCCTCGCAGATCGTCACGCCGAGCGCCCACATATCTGCCGCCGGCGTGTAACCCACTTCGCGCAGTTCGGGCGGCTCGTAAGCCGAAAGCGCAACGTCAGCCGCAACAGCCTCCCCCGCGCGGCGGATCGTATCGCTCGCAAGTTTGAGCTGATCCCCCACCACGAGAACATTCGAAGGCTTCACCCTCCCCTGCACGAGCTTCTTCGAATGCAGAAACCCCAGCGCAGTGAGCGCAGGCCCCAGCATCTCCCGCGTCTCCTCCTCCGTGAGAGAGCGACGCTGCAGCAGTTGCCCGAGGTCCTGATCCGCATACTCCATGAGCGCGTAGATGTACGGCCGCCCGTCGACCTGGCACTGCCCTGCCTCGAAGATGCGAACGAGGTTCGGATGGTCGATCGCGGCAGCGCTCAGCCATCGCGAAAGCTGCGCCTCCGCGCGCCCCGGCACCGCGGGAACGATCTTGATGGCCACGTCCGACGGCGTGCCCTTCCGCGAATCCGCGAGGAAAACTCCGCTGTGGTCCGCGCATCCGAGGTAGCGCCTCAATAGATACACGCCGTTGACGACGTGCCCTTCCCAGCTGGTCCAGAGTTCGATTCTCGACTTGCTTTCTACCGCGCTCATACGCCGCCACCGGAAGGTTTTGCGGGCGTCACTCTACAACCAAGTGCTGTCTCCAATGTCCATGTCGCAACTCGCCGACGCGAGACCTTCGGCCCGCGCGCGCCGAAGAAGGGTCTGAAGAGAGTCAGGGGCGCGTCGAATATGTCACACGGCCCCAGGACAGCTTGGCCGCGCGACGTCCGCGCCGGCCCCTCGCGCTCTGCTACTCTGCGGCCGTTCGAAAGAGGCCTCGATTTGAAGACCCGCAGCGCTTTCCTGATCGCGCTCCTGCTGATTGCCGCCAACCTGCGGCCCTCGCTCACCGGCGTAGGCCCGCTCCTGAAGACGATTCAGGAGGATCTCGCGCTTTCCGCCACGGCGGCAGGCCTGCTCGCCAGCCTGCCGGTGCTGATCTTCGCGGCCTTCGCGCCGCTTGCCCGCCTGGCTCGGCAACACGGCGCCGAACGGATGCTGCTCGCGGGGTTGCTGATGCTCATCGTCGGCCTCGTCGTGAGGTCCGAGGGGCATGTCACCCCGCTATTCCTCGGAACCGTGATCCTCGCGATCGGCATCGCGTCGACGAACGTGCTGCTGCCGGTGCTTATCAGGGAGCATTATCCGGAGCGAGTGCCCGCGATCACGACGGCGTACGCAACCATCATGGGCGGAGTGGCAGCGCTCGCGTCCGGAGTAGCAGTGCCGATGGCCGAGGCCCTGCCCGGCGGATGGCGCAGCTCGCTCGCCAGCTGGACTCTGCTCGCACTCATCGCATTCATCTTCTGGCTCCCTCACGCGCGCTCCAACACCAGAGTCCAGGAGAAACCGAAGGAGCACGCCGCGACGGCTTCACCTCATCCGCCGTGGAAGACGAGCGTCGCGTGGCAGGTCACGGGTTTCATGGGCCTTCAGTCGACCGTCTTCTACATCGCGGTCAGCTGGTTCCCGGCCATTCTGCGAGACGCGGGATTTTCAGCCGCTGCGGCCGGCTGGTTGCTCACGCTGTACCAGGTGGCGGCGCTTCTGGCAGGTCTCGTGATCCCGATGCTCATGCGGCGCTTCAGGGATCAGCGCGTCCTCGCGATGTGCACGTCGGGACTTGCGGTGCTGGGTGTACTCGGAATTCTCGTCGCGCCAAAGGGAGCGACGTTCTGGGTCATCGTTCTCGGCTGCGGTTCGGGACCGAGCCTCATCCTCGCGCTCTCGTTCATGGGGCTTCGTGCTCGCAACCACGAGTCCGCCGCGACGCTGTCACTGATGGCGCAGGGAATCGGGTATCTCGTCGCGGCGTTCGGCCCCGTGATATTCGGTCTCGCGCACGACTTCACGGGCGGCTGGACGATCGCCCTGCTGGGCACGGCCGGCATCGCGTTCGCGCAGGCGATGTTCGGGCTCGGCGCGGGACGCAACATCAAGGTCTGATCGCGCGGACTCTTTATCGTCAGAGCCATCGCGCGAGCTGCAGCTTGATCTCATGAGCGGTGAGCAGTTGGGCTCTCGTCCAATTACCGCCGAGCACGCGATGCGCGACAGTCCGCCTCCGTTCCAAGGAGAGCGCCATGGCCGCAAAAAAGCCCAACATCCTGATCGTCTGGGGCGATGACATCGGCTGGTTCAACGTAAGCTGCTACAACCACGGCATCATGGGCTACCGCACGCCCAACATCGACCGGGTGGCGCGTGAAGGCGCAATGTTCACCGACTGGTATGGCCAGCAAAGCTGCACGGCCGGCCGCGCGGCATTCATCACGGGCCAGTCGCCCATCCGTACCGGGCTCACGAAAGTCGGGCTGCCCGGCGCCGATCTGGGATTACGAGCCGAGGATCCGACGATCGCGGAGCTGCTGAAGCCGCTCGGCTACGTCACCGGACAGTTCGGCAAGAACCACCTGGGGGATCGCGACGAGTTCCTGCCCACGGCCCATGGATTCGACGAGTTCTTCGGCAACCTCTATCACCTGAACGCCGAACAGGAACCCGAGCTGCCCGACTATCCAAAGGATCCGCAGTTCAAGAAGCGCTACGGACCGCGCGGCGTCCTGCACTGCTGGGCGAATCCTGACGGCACGCAGAAGATCGAGAACACGGGGCCGCTCAACATCAAGCGCATGGAGACGGTGGACGAAGAGTTCCTCGATGCGAGCCTCAAGTTCATCGAGAAGGCGAATGCGGACGGGAAGCCCTTCTTCGTGTGGTGGAACTCCACGCGCATGCACGTCTTCACGCATCTCAAGAAAGAGTCGGAAGGCAAGACCGGCCTCGGGCTCTACCCGGATGGCATGGTCGAGCACGACGGTCACGTCGGAAAGCTCCTGGACAAGCTCGACGAGCTCGGCATCGCCGACAACACGCTCGTCATGTACTCCACGGACAATGGCGCCGAGTGCCTGAGCTGGCCGGACGGCGGCTGGACTCCGTTCCGCGGCGAGAAGGACACGAACTGGGAAGGCGGCTGGCGCGTGCCGTGCGCGATGCGCTGGCCCGGCGTCATCAAGCCAGGGACTGTTTCCAACGAGATCTTCTCGCACACGGACATGCTTCCGACGCTGCTGGCGGTCGCGGGCGAACCGAACATCGTGGAGAAGCTCAAGAAGGGCCACAAGGCCGGCAACAAGACGTTCAAGGTCCACATCGACGGCTACAACCTGCTGCCGCTCCTGAAGGGAGAGGCAAAGGAGAATCCTCGAAAGGGGTTCTTCTACTGGAGCGACGACGGAGACCTGCTCGCAGTGAGGTACGAGAACTGGAAGCTTCACTTCATGGAGCAGCGCGCGAAGGGCTTCAGCGTGTGGCAGGAACCTTTCGTGCCGCTGCGGTTCCCGAAGCTCTTCAATCTGCGCAGCGACCCGTTCGAACGCGCGGATGAGGACGCGACGATGTTCTACGGCAAATGGGCCGCCGACCGCATGTTCCTGATCGTGCCGGCGCAGGCGCTGGTGGGTGAGTTCCTGAAGACCTTCCAGGATTTCCCGCCCCGACAGAAACCGGGCAGCTTCAGTGTGGACGAGGCCCTGGAGAAGGCCAGGGCCACCGAGAAGAAGCTGACTGTGGCGATGCAGTCGGCCGCATGACCTGAAACGGCCGGCGCCAGGCCAACCAGGGCAGAGCCAGGGTCGCGCATCCGCCGTTCGCGATGGGTAGCAAGGAACCTCCACCATGCCAGAAGCCATCCGCGTCACCCCCGACAACTTTCGCCGGGCCGAAACCGACCTTTACTTCGGCAACTTCGTGAAGGAAGGCGCTTTCGGCCAGTTCATCCACAACCGCGAGCCGACGCCGCTAGACCGGCAGACCGTCGTGCGCATGAACCGGGACACGCTCTACTCATGCGCCGTGTTCGACCTGGACGCGGGCCCCGTCACCATCACGATGCCGGACGCGGGCGAGCGGTTCATGTCCCTGCAGATATGGGACGAGGACGAGTACTGCCCGCTCGTCGCATACGGTTCGGGCCGATACACGCTGACGCGCGAGGAGATTGGCACACGTTACGCCGCAGCGGCCGTGCGCATTCTTGTAGATCCCTCGAGCCAGGAGGACATCCGCCGGGTACAGGTGCTCCAGGACAAGATCCGGCTCGAGCAGAACGGTCGCGGCAAGTTCGAAACCCCGCAGTGGGATCCGGCGAGCCAGGACAAGGTACGCGAAGCGTTGTCGATGCTCGGCGCAACGATGCCGGACTCGCGACACACGTTCGGGCCGAAAGAGGAAGTCGACCCGGTGCGGCACCTCATCGGCGCGGCCGTCGGCTGGGGCGGCAACCCCGAGAAGGACGCGTTCTACCTCAACCGCACGCCGGAGCAGAACGACGGCAGGACGGTGTATCGCGTTCACGTACCAGCAGACGTGCCCGTCGACGGCTTCTGGTCCGTCAGCGTTTACAACAGGGATGGCTACTTCGAAAAAAACCCGCGCGACGCGTACTCCGTAAACAGCATCACCGCAAAGAAGGGCACGGATGGCTCGGTGGACGTGCAATTCGGCGGCGAGTACCGCGAGACGACTAACTGCCTCCCCATCACACCTGGTTGGAACGTCACCGTTCGCATGTATCGGCCGCGCGCCGAAGTGCTCGACGGCAAATGGCAGTTCCCTGAATTGCACCCCGTCCAGTAACGGCGCCGCCCGGCGCTCACGACTGTCCCGCTGAAGGTTGCCTGACCGCCTTGCGACAGCAGGGCGGCGGCACCGCGGTGGCGTCGGCACGAACCTCGCGAACGACGCGGGCGTGCCGGCATTGAACATCGTCATGAAGCTCACGGAATGCAACGGGCAGTCGCTGGCGAGGCTGTCCGATTCTCCGGGCGAGTGCGAGACGATGTGCCCGGACCAGACGTTCCTCGCGTATCTGCGCCAGGTGTTTGGCCCAACCGAGTGAGCGCAGGCATCATGCCGCTGGGCTCACCACTTTCGGGCGGATGCCGATCGCGGCAAAGTGCCGAATCGTCGAGGAGGTTTACTCGCCATGACCGGATCGGACGTCGCCATCATCATCGGCCGCTGGCAGATTCTGCAGCGAGGGCACGGCACGCTGCTGAAAGCCGCGCTCGCGGCCGCTCCGAAGGTCATAGTCGTGATCGGCTCCGCGTGGCATGCGCGCGATGCGCGAAATCCCTTCACATGGCAGGAGCGGCAGCAGCAGTTCGAACTGGTGCTGAGCCCGGCGGACCGCGCGCGCGTCACCTTCCTTCCAGTGCGGGACTATTACGACGACGAGCGCTGGGCGGAAGCGGTGCTGGCGGGCGTCGAACGGCTCACCTCGCGCGGCACGCGCATCACGCTCGTGGGCTTCAAGAAGGACAAGACTTCCGAGTATCTCGACGTTTTTCCGGGCTGGACGCTGCTCGAGGTGGCGCCCGAGTACGACATCAACTCGACGGATCTGCGCGCGATCTACTTCGAGATGGATCAGGACATGCCGACGGCGCTGTCCATGATCGGCAGCTACGTTGAACCCGGTGTTCGCGCGTATCTCGAAGCGTGGTCGAAGCTACCCGCGTACCGCCGATGCGCGGCCGAGCACAAGGCGGTCGTGAATTACCGGAAAAAGTGGACGGCTCCGTTCGCCTTCACGGCGGACGCATTGGTGACGGCCAGCGATCATGTCCTTCTCGTTCGTCGTGGCGGCGATATCGGCCACGGGTTGTGGGCTATTCCTGGTGGCTTCGTCGAGGTGCAGGAACGGTCGTACGCGGCGGCCGTGCGCGAGCTTGCGGAGGAGACGGGGTACAAACCGCTCCCAATAACGCTGAAGAAGGCCTACCGCGGCCAGGCCATGTTCGATCACCCCCTGCGCAGCCCGCGCGGACGGATCATCACAGCCGCATTTCATTTCGACCTGGGCAGCGTGCAGCTTCCTGAGGTACAGGGTCAGGATGACGCGAAGGAAGCGAGCTGGGTCCCGATCGCGGATCTTCCGGGCCTGGAGGAGCAGATCTTCGAGGACCACGCCCTCATCCTCGATCACTTCCTGGGGTGGCTCCCGAAATCGGCCTAGCGGGGGTCCTCCCCTCCCTCCCCCGTGAAATCAGGAATCTTCAGAGCGGGCGGGCACGGCTCGCTCTAGCTTTCGTCGCAGAAAATCAACACCGGCCAGGGGGCGATCATGCGTGAAGTGCGCAGCGTGCGACGTTTCTGTTTCCTGCTTGCGGCGATCTCGTCCGCGGTCTCCGCAATGGCCGCGGAGACCGGGCACCTGCATCACATTCACATGAACGTGAGCGACATCCAGAAGACCACGTCTTTCTATCAGAAGACGTTCGGCGTGGTCCCGATTCAGTACAACAACCGGGTGCCGGCGCTGCTTCTGGACCGCTCGTTCCTGTTCCTGAATCGCATGGACGCATCGAAGATCCAGAATCACCAGCTCACCGGTCTCACGCACGGCAGCTGGAGCACCGCCGATGGCCCGCAGACTTTCGAACGCCTGAAGAGCCAGGGCGTCGAGTTCTACACGCCGGTCGAGGAGCTCTTTCCCGGTTCCACGTACATGTATGCCTACGGGCCAGACCGCGAAGTGATCGAGATCGTCGACATCCAGCGTCATCACCGCTTCAACCATGTGCATCTCGTGGCGAAGGACGAAAAGCAGTCGGAACAGACGGCGCAGTGGTTCGAGGCTCTGATCGCGTCCCCCAGACCTGCGACTACGGGAAAGATGGGAGACCACACGATCAGGAACCTTAATGTCGATGGCGTAGCGGTCACTGTTCTCCCCATTGGCGCGCGATTCACTCCGCGGGAGAACGACGGCACGCTGAGGAACACGGAGGGCACTCAGCTCGACCATCTCGCGTTCTCGTTTCGCGATCTGCCGGCGGCGTACAGCCGCATCCGGAAGATGGGCGTGGAGATCGTTCAGCCCATGAAGCGCGATCCCGATTACGGTTTCCGTCACTTCTTCGTGCGCGCGCCGAATGGAGTGCTGGTGGAGCTCGTGGAAGCGAAACCGTGGCCGGATGCGGCCTGGGAGTAAGGCGGGAATAAGTACGGCAATACCAGATGCAGGCACGGCGTACGTGTAGGCTTCGTCTCCCGTGTGCAGCGAATCGGCTGCGGGAGATGCGCGATGGCCCACGCGGAACCGCTCTGGCCCAGACTCGACTATGCGAGCTCGAAGGATACGCTCGTCACTCTCCAGCTGTGGACTCAGATCGTCGGCAAGGTGCGCATGACGCTCACGCCATGGCTGAATCACGGATGGCACGTGCCGTTGTACGTGACGGCCCGTGGGCTCGGGACCTCACCGATACCGGCAGGGGGCGAGATACTGGAAATCGAGATGGACTTCGTCACGCACTGCCTGGAGGTGCGCACGAGTCGCGGTGACGAGCGCCGCCTGCTGCTCAAGCCGCAGCCTGTCGCCGAGTTCTATAGCCAGGTGATGAAAGTACTGCAGAGTCTCGGGATCGACGTGGCGATCAACGAACGGCCGAACGAGGTGCCGGATCCGATTGCTTTCCCGAAGGATCACATCCACAAGGCATACGACGCGGGGGCGGTACATGCCTTCTGGCGTGCGCTGATCCAGGTGGACCGTGTGTTCAAGCAGTTTCGCAGCGGCTGGCTGGGGAAGGCGAGCCCGGTGCATTTTTTCTGGGGCAGCTTCGATCTCGCCGTTACGCGCTTCTCGGGACGTGAGGCGCCACTTCATCCCGGAGGCGTGCCGGGCCTTCCGGATGACGTGACACGGGAGGCCTACTCACACGAGGTCAGCAGCGCCGGGTTCTGGCCGGGCAGCGAGAGTTTCCCGGAGGCGGCGTTCTACTCGTATGCGTATCCCGAACCGCGCGGATTCCGCGAACGGCCGACGGTTGCGGGGGGCCGCTTCGATATGAAGCTTGGCGAGTTCATCTTGCCGTACGAAACGGTGCGCACGGCTGCGGATCCGGATGGGTTGTTGATGGATTTTCTCGTGAGTACCTACACCGCCGCTGCTGAAACCGGCGGATGGGATCGCGCGCACCTGGAGTGTCCGATCGGCCTTCCGCGGAGGGTGCGGCCGCTCTCGTAGTCCGTAGCGTCCGTCAGCTTCCGGGCGCGGCGGGAACGTCCGTCGACGAGGGAGCAACCACGACTCCCCACGGGCTGGTACCCGCGGGCAGCGTGGCAATCACGGCGAGCGTGTTGGCATCGACAACCGAAACATCGTTCGATGGCCCGTTCGCGGTGTAGAGCCGCCTGCCGTCCGGGCTCAAAGCGAGACCCCACGGACGGGCACCCACCGTAGCGGTGCCAAGAATCTGGTGGTTGTTCCCATCGATCGCCACCACCGTCTTCCCTCGGCCCGTCGTGACGTACACGCGGCTCCCGTCCGGGGCGATATCGACCTCCATCGGACGCACGTTCTCGCCGGCCAGCTTGATGGTGTGGAGGACTTTGTGCGACTTCGCGTCAGCAACCGTCACGGTGCCGTCGAACTCGCCAGTCACATAGGCCCGCGAGCTATCGGCAGTGAAGGAGACGGACCTGGGCCTCTCGCCGACTTCGAACTGCGCGACAACCTTATTCGTCTCGGTATCAATGACGGAAACCTGATGATCCTCCTCGGAGGTCATGTACACGAACCGGCCGTCCGGAGTGATCCCCACGCCTTCCGGCTCGCCTCCCACCGGCAGCGACGCGACGACGTTGCCGGAGTCCACATCGACGATCACCGCGGCTCCGGTGTCTTCGCTCGCGATGTACAGGCGGCGGCCGTCATGGCTGACGACCATCTGCTCCGGATCCGATACGCCGCGAATCACACGCAGCAGCTTCAGGTTCGCGATATCCACCACGCCGATACCGTCCGCCGACTTGTCCGCTGGCGGCAGGTCATCATCGTCCACGCCAGGCCCAGCGATGGGCGAACCGCTGAGCGCGACGAACAGCTTCGTCCCGTCCGGGCTCAGCTGGATCCCGCGCGGCCGCTTCCCAAGCGGCACGGTGGCGATGATCTCATGCGTCTGCCCGTCGATCACGGTCATGTCGCCGGACTGCTCGTTCGTAACGAACACCCGGTGCGGCACGGTATCGGAAGGATCGGGAGGCGTCGCCGATGCCTGGGATGCCGCGGCGGTGCTCTCGTCGGCCGCGGGGGCCGGAGCTTCGTTCCGTGAGCACGCGGCGAGAATACCCATCGCGCCGACGACCAGCGCGGCTTTCAGTACATCCATTCTCATGACGCCAACGCCTCCATCACTCATCAGAAGTTGACCCTCACTCCGACCCACGCGCCGAACGGCGGGCCGGCGCCGTAGAACCGCGGATCGTCGAAGGTCGGGAACACTTCGTCCGGCTCGCCGAGCAGACCGAACGTCTCGTAGTCCTCGTCGAAGAGATTCTCGATCCGCGCGAACACTCGCACCGAATCGCTGAAGCGATACTCACCCCGCAGGTTCACCACGGTGTAGGAGCTCGTCTTCGAGAGAAGGTTCGCCTCATCACCGCGCAGGTAGACGCCGGAGCGGAACGACGCATCGGCTCCGACCGTGAATCGCTCGCCGAAGTTGAAGTCGACGCCCGCGTTCAACTGGTGCTCGGGAATGCCCGGAATGTGCGACCCGCCGCGGACGAGCAGGACGCCCTCGTCGTCCACGATCAGCGGCGAATCAGGGTCGTCCTCGAACACCGGATGGTTCGGGCTGTTCACGTTGAACGCATCCTCGAAAGTCGCGTCCACGAACGTGTAGTCGACGAACCAGCGCGCCATGCCAATGCGCTGGTTCAGGCTGAGCTCGATGCCCTGCCGGCGCGTATCGCCCACGTTATCGAAGAAGCCGACGTTCGCCTGCGCGCCGCCAGTGGTCTGGAAGATGATGTCGTCCTTGTTGGTCGTGTGGAATACGCCCGCGTGCCAGCGAAGGCCTCCTCCGGTCATCCCGTTCACGCCCGCTTCAATGCTGGTCGCCACGACTTCGTCCAGCGGCGGATCGGCGAGGAATGCGTTGGGCAGGTTGCAGGGGGCGTCCTCACTCGCGCATGCGAGCTCGACGGGCGTGGGCGCGCGAGTGGACTGCGAGATGCTGCCGTAGATAGTGATCTCAGGATTGAGCCTGAACGAGAGCCCCACCGCCGGATTGAAGCGGTCGAACTCGTGGCTGCCATTCAGCTCGGGCGTCTGGCCGCTGCGATCGTCGAGCCGAACGCGCGTGTTGTCGTACCGGCCGGAGGCGGTGAGCGTGAGACGGTCCGTAATGTCGAACGTGTCGATGAAATACAGGCTCCACGTGCGAAGCTCGCTCTCCAGGTTCGTGCGGAACTCATCGGCGAAGATGCCGGTGCGGGACGTGGAGCGATCGTCTAGCAGTCTCGCCACCTCGACGAGCGAGTTGAATTCCGTCTCTCCTTCGCTGAACGACGTACCCACCGTCAGGTCGTTGCGGCGGCTGGCACCGAGGTCCGACCCGAAGGCCAGCTGCAGCGAAGCGCCGTGGTTCTTCTGCTTGCGGCGGCCGATGTTGTTGATGGCGTTCAGCTCCTCGTCGTCGAGCTCGGCCTCGATGGGATTGCCCTGGGGATCGAGCACGAGAAGGATGTCGTCATCGTCGGCGGCGTTGCATTCGCCGTCTCCGTTTTCATCGTCGAAATCCTCCTCGACCAGGAACTCGTCGTCGCCGAACTCGCATTCCTCGAAGATGGTGCCGTCGCCGTTGAACGTGTCCGTGTCGATGTCACGGAAGTAGACGTTGCCCGAAAGGCGCAGCGCAGATGAAAGCTCATACGCGCCTTCGAGTATGAGCTGCGTCGCCGTGTTCTCGGTGATGTCCGGATGCGTGAAGACCTGCGCGCGGTCGACCGCGAGCAGCTCGGCCGGCGAAGCGCCGTTGCCGCGCAGGCTGCTGTTCGTGTGCGCGACGCTGAAATCCAGGCTCGATCCGTTATTCCGCATGCTCACCGAGCCGAAGAACCTCAGCGCGTCGGAGTCCGAGAAATCGCGCCAACCGTCCTCCTCGAAGTAATCGACGTTGCCGTAGTAACCCCACCGGCCGTTGTTGCCGCCGCTCTGCAGGGACGCGCCGCGCCGGGAGAAGGAGCCGCCGTAGACTTCGGCTGCAGTCCCCTCGAAGTTGAAGCCGTTCTTCATCTGAACGGAAAGCGCGCCGCCGAGACTGTTGAGCCCGAACACCGGGTTGGAGCCGCCGAGCAGCTGCAGGCCGCCCACGGCGGATAGTGGGATCAGGTCCCAGTTCACCGTGTCGCCGAACGGTTCGTTGATGCGCACGCCGTTCTGATACACGGCCAGGCCCTGCGGCAGGCCGAGGAGCGGCGACGCCGTGAAGCCGCGGTAGTTGAAGTCCGGCTGCAGGGGATTGTTCTGCGCGTGATTGATGTTGATGCTGCCGAAGTTCCGGTTCAGGAAATCCGTGAGATCCAGGGCCTGAGAGCGCTCGATGTCCTCGGCGCCCGCGCTTTGCGCGTGCGCCGGAATCCGGTCGCGATCGATCGTGGCACCGAAGGGCGCGACGATGACGACCTGCTCCAACGCTCCCGGAGCGTCGGCGGAGCGTGAATCGTCCGCTGCCTGCGCCGCCGCGGTTCCCATGCCGGCTGCCAGCAAGATGCCGACCTGTTGCAGATGACGATTCATGCCTCTCCCCTTCTCGCTCTTGTGTCAAGGATGACGCAACTTTGCCGCTGCGCCCGTGCGCGCCTCGGCCTCGCGAGGTCACGCGCATCGGGGGCGGAAGAGTTCCACGGCCGGCCTCGTGGTGGGTAGAGAAAAATTCCTGAAAAGCGCCGGGATTTTTTCCCGGTCTTCGCGTCGGCCATTTCGTCGGTCGTTTCGCCTGCTATCGTCCGCGCGATCCGCGGAGCTACCCGAATGTCGATCCCGGCCCGGAAAACAGGCATCCCGTCGCACCGCCCGTGGCGAGTCCCGCTCTATGACGCCGGCGTCGTAATCGCCATCACGGCGGTTTCGGCGGTGGTCTTCGGGTACCTGGAGATGAGCGAGCGCGTGTTCGAGGCGACTCGTCCCTGGGAGTTCCTGGAGCTCGACGAGATTCCGGCGGTGCTGCTCGTCCTGGCACTGTGTCTGATCTGGTACGCCTGGAGGAGGATCCGGGAAACGTCGGCCGAGCTCGCACGGCGCACGGATGCCGAACGCAAGCTGAAGGAACTGCTGGAAGACAACCGCCGGCTGGCTCAGCAGCACATCGAGGCGCTGGAATCGGAGCGCAAGCGGCTGGCGCGCGAGCTTCATGACGATGCTGGTCAGTACCTCAACGCGATCAAGACTGACGCCGTCTCGATCATGAACGCCACCGTTGGCGACGGTCCGCCTGGCCTTGCGCGCGCGGCGGCCGCCATCGTCGATCACACCGATCGTGTGTACGGAGTGGTGCGGGATCTCATTCGCCGGCTGCGGCCGGTGGCGCTCGATGAGCTCGGGCTGCTCGCTGCCCTGGAGCATCACGTCGATCACTGGCGCGAGCGCGTTCCTCGTACGCACGTTTCGGTCTCGGCTGTCGGAGACCTGGAGAGACTCGACGAGCTTCGCTCGCTCACGTGCTACCGGCTCATCCAGGAAGCGCTCACGAACGTTGCTCGGCATGCGCAAGCGACGCACGTCAGCATTCAGATCACGCGTCAGACGAATGAGAACGGCGGCGAAGAGGTCGTCGTTCGCATTCGCGACGACGGACAGGGAACGGATCTGGCCGCCCGACATTCGGGGCTCGGCCTCGTGGGCATGAGGGAGCGCATCGAAATGCTGGGCGGCACGCTGCGCCTGCAGAGCGCTCCCGCACGAGGCTTCGAGATCCTCGCCCACATTCCACTCTCAGGGACGGAGACATCGACTCGATGAAGACCCGGATGACCGTTCTCCTGGCCGACGATCACGCGGTCGTGCGCGAAGGCTATCGCCGACTTCTTGAAGATAGTGGGAGGATCCGCGTGATCGGAGAGGCTACCAACGCCACCGATGCGATCGAGCAATTCAGCAAACTCGCTCCGGGAGTGGTCGTCATGGACATTTCGCTTCCGGGCATGAGCGGGATCGAAGCCACGCGACGTATTCGTGCCCGCAATCCGCGCGCGTGCATCCTGATTTTCAGCATGCACGAAGAGACGATTTTCGCGCGGCGCGCGCTCGAAGCCGGCGCCATGGGGTACGTGAGCAAGGCGAACGCCCCGCATGTGCTGGTCGAAGCGGTGGAGGCGCTTGCATCCGGGAGGCAGTACCTGAGCCGGGACATCGCGCAGAAGCTCGCGCTTGCCGAAACCGCGACGAACGGCTCTGGTGATAGCGCGCTTTCGACGCGGGAGTTCGAGGTGCTGAAGCTGCTTGCGCAGGGGCTCACGTTGAGCGAGATCGCGGATCAGCTGGGCGTGGCGGCCAAGACGGTGGCGAATCATCAATCGGCGATCAAGCAGAAGCTGGGGGCAGAGACGGGGAGAGAGTTGGTTCGGCATGCGATTCGGCTGGGGTTGGTGCCGACGGTGTGAGCGATTTTGGGACGGGTCTGCTCCTAAATCTCCGTCGGCGACGGCCCATCGGTTACGGCGGGTCTGGATTCGAAGAGCTGACCGCAATCCTTAGGCAACTGCGGCCGCATGCGACGGCGCGCCTGAGGCTTTCACGATTCGCTTGTAGGGATACTTCAGATACGTATCGGCGAACTCGCGAGCGTCACTGATCAGGCACGCTTGATCTACTCCGTACCTCCGTACTTGCCGCACTTCGCTGCCTCACAATTGGCCCCGTCTCCGTCGAGACTTTCATCGGACAGAAGCAGACGGCTCCCGCCAGGCGGGGACTGCCCCGAAGCTGCAGCAGCAGATGGAGCGCATCCAGCGCCTGCCGCGCCAAGCAGCGCTTCGTCATGGAGATGATCGATAACGTTCTGGCTCAGCAGGACCGCTGAGCAGTATCATGGCGAAGAGATAACCGCGGCACTCGTGCCGGTCGATCACATCGCGCTCTCGATACTCGTGCTGCGCGGCCATCGCGTGCTTCTCGATCGCGACCTCGCGGCGATCTATGGCGTGAGCACACGAAGGCTCAACGAGGCCGTCAAGCGCAATGCCAAGAGGTTTCCGAGGATTTCATATTCCAGTTCACCGCCGAGGAGAGCGAGCACTTGAGATCGCATTTTGCGATCTCAAGTGTAGTAGTCCCGACCCGATCTGACAGTTACCCGGTCCTCCGGTGGCTGTCTGTCAGGTCAAGTTACGCGATCATCTTCTCTCGACAGATTCGTTTGCCGTCCTCGAACGTCGCCATCGGCGT
>Ga0182742_1000919_pt1 | contig 41219 bp, 39 predicted proteins | sample eDN5th37CBELigMG_FD_128880 | JGI IMG/M metagenome (GOLD analysis project Ga0182742, IMG submission 128880) | Enriched Miracle-Growth compost microbial communities from Emeryville, California, USA - eDNA 5th pass 37_C BE-Lig MG (version 2)... ... | reverse complement strand
CAAGGATTGCAATGATATCTTGTAATTCTTTGTAACGCTGTAATGTTGACTGTACTTGACGAGCCACTTCGTAATGCTCTTCTCCAACAATTTCAGGAGATAGGGCGCGAGAAGTTGAAGCAAGCGGGTCAACCGCAGGATAAATACCCATTTCAGAAAGCTTACGCTCAAGGTTTGTTGTTGCATCTAAGTGAGCGAAAGTTGTTGCTGGAGCTGGGTCAGTATAGTCATCGGCAGGAACATAAATCGCTTGGATTGATGTTACAGAACCTACGTTAGTTGATGTGATACGCTCCTGTAATTTACCCATTTCTGTCGCAAGTGTCGGCTGGTAACCAACCGCTGAAGGCATACGGCCTAAAAGGGCAGAAACCTCAGAACCTGCTTGTGTGAAACGGAAGATGTTATCAATGAAGAAAAGAACGTCTTGTCCTTGTACATCACGGAAATATTCAGCCATTGTCAAACCTGTAAGGGCAACACGCATACGTGCACCAGGAGGCTCGTTCATCTGACCGAAAACCATCGCTGTTTTCTTGATAACACCAGAGTCTGTCATTTCATAGTAAAGGTCATTACCTTCACGTGTACGCTCACCTACACCGGCAAATACAGAAATACCGCCGTGCTCTTGAGCGATGTTATTGATTAATTCCTGGATTAATACGGTTTTACCTACACCGGCACCACCGAATAGACCGATCTTTCCACCTTTAATATATGGAGCAAGTAGATCTACTACCTTAATTCCAGTTTCAAGAATTTCAACCTTCGTTGATAGTTGCTCAAAATTTGGCGCTTCTCTATGGATAGAATTACGCTCAGCATCCGCAGGAACAGGCTCATCTAAATCAATGGAATCTCCTAAAACGTTGAATACACGTCCAAGGGTTACGTCCCCAACCGGTACAGAGATTGGTGCACCAGTGTCCGTTACTTCCATACCGCGTTGTACGCCATCGGTAGATGCCATTGCAATGGTACGAACTGTATCATCACCTAAATGAAGGGCAACTTCAAGAGTTAAGTTGATAGCAACTTCAGATTCGTTACGCGCGTCGCTTTTGATTGTCAATGCATTATAGATCTCAGGAAGCTGACCTTCATCGAACTTTACGTCAACAACCGGACCCATGACTTGAAGTACGCGTCCTTTGTTCATCTTTTTCCCTCCTAAGCTTTATTCTAAGGCGGCTGCTCCGCCAACAATTTCAGTAATTTCTTGTGTGATTGCTGCTTGACGTGCACGGTTGTAGCTTAGGCTTAGTGAGTTGATAAGCTCGTTTGCATTATCCGTGGCACTCTTCATGGCTGTCATTCTTGAGGCATGTTCACTAGCCTTACTGTCAAGAAGCGCACCATAAATTAAGCTTTCTGCATATTGAGGCAGCAATACTTCTAAAATTTCTTCAGCAGATGGTTCAAACTCATAGGAAGTTAGCTTAGCAGAGGTCGCAATATCGGTAAGCGGAAGAAGCTTCTTCTCTGTTACTTCCTGTGAAATGGTATTGATAAAGTGGTTATAGACTAAGTGCAGTTCATCGAATGTTTCATCGGCAAACATGCCAACTGTTTTGCTTGTAATATCTTTTATTTCGGCAAACTCAGGCTGATCTGGCACACCAACAATATCAAGGATCACGTTCGCACCTTGTTTCTTGAAGAAATCGCGTCCCATACGGCCGATAGCAATGATTGCATATTCATCCTTTGATTTATGACGCTTTTGAATCGTTTGGAATACCTGGCGAATGACGTTACTGTTAAATGCCCCAGCAAGACCACGGTCGGAGGTAATCACGATATAGCCAGTCTTTTTAACTGGGCGGTGCGTTAACATTGGATGTGATGCATCCTTGCTTCCGATTGCGATGGAAGCTGTTACCTCCTGGATTTTCTCCATGTAAGGAACAAAAGATTTTGCATTCAATTCGGCACGGCTCATTTTTGAAGCAGATACCATCTGCATGGCTTTGGTAATATGACTCGTTTTCTTTGTCGAATTTATACGGTTTTTAATATCGCGTAATGATGCCACAGGTTCTCACCACCCTTTTTCAAAGATTGTCAAAGGGAAAGGCCCAGCTTATATGCAGGGCGCTTTCCACCTTTATATGTTAGTCCGAGACTTTGGTATAGAATTATTCGGATACTGCGAAGGTTTTCTTGAACTCGTTAATCGCAGCAGCCATATCGTCATCAGCAGGAAGTTCTTTTGTTGTTGCGATATGGTCTAACAATTCTTTGTGGTTAAGATCCATCCAAGTATGGAACTCTTCTTCGAAACGGCGGATATCCTGAACAGGAATATCATCTAAGAAACCGCGAGTAAGTGCATAAAGGATTGCAACCTGTTTTTCGACTTTAAGAGGTTTGTTAAGATCCTGCTTAAGAACCTCTACTGTACGAGCACCACGGTTTAGTTTTGCTTGTGTTGCTTTATCAAGGTCTGAACCAAACTGAGCAAATGCTTCCAATTCACGGTAAGATGCAAGGTCTAGACGTAGTGTACCAGCAACCTTCTTCATCGCTTTAATTTGCGCGGAACCACCAACACGTGATACAGAAAGACCCGCATTAATCGCCGGACGAACACCGGAGAAGAATAGGTCAGACTGAAGGAAGATTTGTCCATCAGTGATTGAGATTACGTTTGTAGGAATATAAGCAGATACGTCACCTGCTTGTGTTTCAATAAATGGCAATGCTGTGATAGAACCAGCACCTTTTGCATCACTTAATTTAGCTGCACGCTCTAACAGACGGCTGTGCAAGTAGAATACATCCCCTGGATAGGCTTCACGGCCTGGAGGACGGCGTAATAACAAGGAAAGTTCACGGTAAGCAGATGCTTGCTTTGTTAAGTCATCATAGACAACAAGTACGTGCTTGCCTTGAAGCATAAATTCTTCACCCATTGAAACCCCAGCATATGGTGCTAAGAATAGCAATGGAGCTGGCTGTGATGCAGATGCAGTAACAACAATTGTGTAATCCATCGCACCATTTTTACGTAAAGTTTCTACTAATCCGCGGACTGTAGATTCTTTTTGTCCGATTGCCACATAGATACAGATCATATCCTGATCCTTTTGGTTCAAGATTGTATCGACTGCAACAGATGTTTTACCAGTTTGACGGTCACCGATGATTAACTCACGCTGTCCGCGTCCGATTGGCACAAGTGCATCAATCGCTTTAATACCCGTTTGAAGCGGCTCGTGTACGGATTTACGATCCATAACACCGAAAGCTGGGCTTTCAATTGGGCGTGTTTTTGTTGTATTAAGTGGACCCATACCATCAACAGGTTGTCCTAGAGAGTTAACAACACGTCCGATTAACTCTTCACCAACTGGAACCTCCATGATGCGGCCCGTACGGCGAACCTCGTCACCTTCACGGATGTCTGTATAAGGTCCAAGGATAATGATACCGACGTTATTTTCTTCAAGGTTTTGAGCCATACCCATAACGCCGTTTGAAAACTCAACAAGTTCTCCAGCCATGGCATTATCGAGGCCATGAGCACGGGCGATACCGTCACCGACTTGGATAACAGTACCTACATCACTCACTTGAATTTCCGACTGATAGTTTTCTATTTGCTTCTTTATCAGCGCACTGATCTCTTCAGCTTTGATGCTCATGAGTTTCACCCCTATCTACGAATCTTAGCCTAATAATTGACGTTCTAAACGGGCTAGCTTGCCGCGCAAGCTGCCATCTAATATACGATTTCCAATGCGAAGCTTTAGGCCGCCAAGCAAATTGGAATCAACAATATTTTCAATTCTAAGTGATTTTTTTCCAACTCTTGCTGCAAACGTTTCAGACAAGCCTTTCTTTTCCGCATCTGTTAGCGGGCGAATAGAATAAACCTTCGCTTCAGCAATGCCTCTTTCATCATTTGCGAGCTGGATGAACTGATCAGCCACCTCAATAATTTCGTTTTCACGATGGCGTTCAATTAAAATCATTAGTGTATTTTGCACGTATGTGCTTGCAGATGCGAATGCACCTTTTAGAATCTCCTTCTTCTTCTCAATGGTAAGCTTTGGAGATTTCAAAACGGCACCTAACTCTGGGTTCGTGTTCACAACTTCTTTTACTACACGAAGCTCTTCTTCCATTTGGTCAAGAAGCTGATGTTCATTTGCGAGCTGGAAAAGAGCTAACGCATAGCGCTTTGCTACAGTTGAGCCTGTCATCGCTCTTCTCCTGCCTCTTGAATATATTCATTAATAAGCTTTTCTTGATCGGCTTCAGTTAATTCCTTTTCAATTACTTTAGAAGCAATTAATACAGATAATGAAGCAACTTGTTCACGAATAGCAGCAACAGCCTTTTCTTTCTGCTGTTCAATTTCAATCTTAGCGGATTCTTTCAAGCGATCTGCCTCTTCGCGGGCTGCCACAACGATTTCCTCACGCTGGATTTCGCCTTGCTTTTTCGCATTTTCAATTAAGCCTTGCGCCTCACCGCGAGCTTCTTTTAAAAGTTCTCTTTGTTCTTCTAAAATCTTCTTCGCTTCGGCACGGCTTTGTTCTGCTGATTCAATTTCACTAGCGATATGCTCTTCACGCTCACGCATAATGCCCATCAATGGACCCCAGGCAAATTTCTTAAGAAGCGCAAGCAAAATGATAAACATCGCAAGCTGGAATAAAATATCCCCGCCGTTAAAAGCTGATCCAAGTACTAAACTTGACACCGACGATTCACTCCCTTCAAGAGTCTTCAAAAAGGTTTATATTAACGTTTTCTTTTCAGGAATTTAGTAATACATAAAGGAATGGCGAAGGTTCTCAATTGAATGATCTTCGCCATTTAAAAATTTCTATCGTATGAATTAGCCACCGATAACCATGAACGCGATAACTACGCCGATGATAGGAATCGCCTCAACTAACGCAACCCCGATGAACATTGTAGTTTGAAGCATACCGCGAGCTTCTGGCTGACGGGCAATACCTTCAACTGTTCTAGACACGATAAGACCGTTACCGATACCAGCACCTAGTGCTGCTAAACCGATTGCAATTGCTGCTGCTAAAAGACCCATTATTAAGTTCCTCCTTAAAATTGTATAAAAATATATTATTTATAATGGTTTGTTCATAAAATGAACAGTATATATTAATGGTCTGCGCTCACTTTGTGAGACAAGTAAACCATTGTTAACATGGTAAAAATGAATGCCTGGATGGCACCAATAAAGACTGAGAATCCTTGCCATGCAAGAGTTGGAATAATGGCCGCAAGGTGACCGCCTACGCCAGTAGCCAAGCTTCCAGCTAGTAGTCCGAGCAGGATTTCCCCCGCGTAGATGTTCCCGTAAAGACGCAAGCCAAGTGTTAAGGTATTGGCAAACTCTTCAATGATTTTCAATGGGAATAAGAACCACATTGGCTGTACAAAGGTTTTACCATAATGGCCAAACCCGTGCATTTTAATTCCATAATAATGTGAAAGTCCAACAACCATTGTCGCTAATGTTAATGTTACGACAGGGTCAGCTGTAGGTGATTTCCACCATAGTTGATCATTTATTACTACTGAGAACGGAAGTCCTAGAAAGTTAGAAATGGCAATATACATAATTAATGTAATACCTAGAATGTGGAATCTTCCGCCTGTTTTCCAGTCCATCGTACTATTGATAATATTTTTAACAAAATCCATGATCCACTCGAAAAAGTTCTGCATTCCTGTTGGCTTCATGGCTAAACGACGGGTGGAAAGTACTGCGATGATGAAGACAATGAGACTTGCAACTGTAATCATCAGTACGTTAGCTAAGTTAAATGTTAACCCCATAAAGTCATATAAAGGAGCTTCGTGATGCATTAGTGTTTCACCTCTCTTCCCCACTATTTATGTAAATGAAAAGATTGAAAAAAATAATCTATCATAATGACAATATAGGATGTCATTAATCCAACAACCACACTTATCAGATGGATTTTCTCGGGATATTCCAAGGCAACCATCACTGCCAGAACAGCAGAAGCCATCCTAGTAATCATTCCAAGCGACCGCACCTTTGTCCCATTGACAATCGCTTCTCCAAATCGCTCTGTTCTTCTAACTAAAAGCCACAGATTAAATAAACTTAAAGCAGTACCCAATAGAAGCCCAAGGAAGACAGATTGGTAATCAGTAAACCCCCAGCCAAGCACATAAACAGACAACAGAAGAAACATATATTTTCGCTGTCGTTTATATATTCCGCTTAATTCAGACATGTTGTTTATTCTCCTGTGAAAAAGTGCTGGATTAGGCGAAGCATCGCATAAACCCCAGCCGATAGCCCCATTAATAAACCTATGATTAAAAATAGCGGTTCGGTACCTGCCGCCCTATCAAGCCATCTTCCAATGAAAATGCCGATTAAGACAGATCCGACTAATTGTGATAGAATAGCGGACATCAAGCCCATCGCTTGAAAGGGGCTGCGGTTTTTCTGACGCATTGAAACGCATCCTCTCTTTGCTGCTAAGAGAATGTTTTTAGCGGGTTTTTCGAGGTTATGCCAGCGAAATTCATCACTTGCTTACAAGAAAATCACTGCAAAATATTTAAGAAAACCCTATAGGTTTATACCCTTTGTAAGCATACAATAGTGATTTGTCAATGTCAATGCGTTTATAGTGAAAAAGCTCACTAACAAATCCGCTAGAATTTGGTATGTTCACATTTTAGTCACAATTTCATTTTTCTATAATAAAAAAAAAGCGAGGTGCAGTTTCCTCGCCTTTTTCTATTACCTCCTTAGTCTTTCAGGGCTTGATTCCTCAAGGACTTCTCCGTTGGGCTGGACTATCAGAAAGGTTTCAATAGAATCCTCCTGTCCGGCCTTTTTCGCAAACACTTTCATAATATATACACCAGGCTTTGGCAGCTGGCTGCTTTTGATTTCTTTCATTACCTGCCCTTTGCTGACATTTCTTTTCCAATCGAGAAATTGGATAAAGCGAAGGCTGTCACTATCAAATACGGCTATGCCAAATTCCTCTGCTCCCCCCGGCAGATATACCTCATAGCGGTAGGTTTCCTGGGAGTCCCCTTTCCCCAAGCCAAATCCCATAACCCTGGGATAATCGGGTTCTTCAAGGACATATAAATATGGAATCCTTACCTGCTGGGGTCCTGCATGCAAAATAATGGCGCCGTCATAGATCTTTTTTTCCAATAGCTTTGGTTCAACGGACAGTTTGATTTCAACCCGCTTCTTTTCCCCTGGCTTTAAATAAAATGATAAAGGAAACTTCCAAGACAAGCCGTTTTCTGCGCGTGGGATAGTAAAGGAAAATTGCTGCGCCTCCTCGCCGGTGTTTTCAACCGTGACAAAACCGCTGTGTTCATGCATCCGATCAGCAATTTGAAATTTGCCAAATTGCAGGGACGCTGGCATTGCCAGTACATTGGTTTTTAGGGCTTTTTCAATTTGTATCCTTCCTGCCCCCTGCTCAAATGCCCGATACGGTTCCCCTCTGCGATTATCAAGCGATACCGCTGTATTCATCAAAGCAGCCTTCACTTTTTCCGGTCCCCAGTCAGGATGCGCCTGTTTAATAAGGGCACAAGCACCTGCTACATGCGGGGCTGCCATGCTCGTTCCCTGAAGGGGCAAATATCCTCCTGGCACGGTGCTATTAATAGCCACACCTGGCGCTAATACATCAGGTTTTATTTCCCAAGTAGAAGTGACCGGTCCGCGTGAACTGAAATCAGCAAGGATGTCTTTTTCCTCATGAATTTCCGTTCGGACAAGCAGCTTTCCTTTTGTTATTTTCTTTTTTATCTCTTCGCCTTTTTCCTTTGAAATAGCGGAAACGGGGATAGAAACATCCGCCTCTAAGTTACCAAAGAACGTTCCTTTTGTATTATTGAAAATAACAGCCGCCACTGCACCGGCTTTGCTGGCATTGACCGCCTTCTCTGTAAAGCTTAGTTCCCCTCTTTCCAGAAGAACAATTTTTCCGTCTGCATCCGTTAATTCCTCTGGCTTGCCAAGGCCTGCATACACCATCTCGTAGGAGCGATTAAAGTCCCAGTCTTTAGAACCATGCAATGGTTCTAGCCGAAGCCTGAGTCCTCCTGCATCAATATAAGGAATTTCCATAGTCGGGGTTGAGGCACCGACAGATATGGCTTTTGAAGCAGTCCCCGGTGAGCCGACCGTCCAGCTGTTTGGTCCCGAATTGCCTGATGAGGTTACTGCTATAACCCCTTTTTCGACAGCCTTATTAAGCGCCAGGCTAATCGGCAGGTCTGGACCATTGACATTATTGCCGAGCGATAAATTCACAATATCTACATTGTCTTTGATTGCCTGATCGATAGCGGCAATGACCTGCTCTGTGGTTCCGCTTCCCCCTGGGCCAAGAGCCCGATAAGCCAGGATTGTTGCTTCCGGCGCCACGCCTTTTATTTTCCCGTTCGCCGCAATAATCCCTGCAACATGGGTGCCGTGCAGGGTCGGCGCTCCTTGGGCAGCAAGTGTCTCCATGGGATCCTGATCATTGTCTACTAAATCATAGCCGCCCGCATAGTTATTTCTTAGATCCGGGTGGGTATAATCGATCCCAGTGTCAATTACACCGATTCTTACCCCTTTGCCAGTCAGCCTTCTATTTTGACCATCAAAAATTCCTCTTACCTCTTCAGCACCAATCACTTTATTGCTTTCTTCTGCATGAACCGTATAAGTATGGACAGGAGAGACATGTGAAGAGCCAACAAGGGCAGAAAGCTGATTGATATCTGCCTGTTTTCCTTTTACCGAAAAACCGTTTAACGCATACTTGTAAATATGCCTTAGCTCCACATCAGGCACCGATCCAACCAGCCTTCTAATCTCCTGTTCACTTTTTTCCTGATCTAAAACAATAATCTGTACTTTTTCAGCATCAGGAGATTCCTTAGGAATAGGAGGGTGATTCAGCGTATGAGCGTAACTCGTGGAATGAAAAAAGAAAAAGAGGAAAATCGAAATAATGGCCAGCAGCTTCTTCATGAAAATCACCCTTTTTTCAAATAGGGTTTTCCTCACAAGCAGGAAATATACAGCCCTTTACCGCTTTAAAGCAGTGGGGGTCAGGCCCCCACCATGTTAACGCGTTAAACCACCGGGGGTCAGGCCCCCGCTCCTTTAAAGCGCTAAACAAGCAAAAAACTGGCCGCGGGGGCCAGTTTTTTTGTTTTATTTTGTTCCGAATAGACGGTCTCCTGCGTCACCAAGGCCTGGAACAATATAGCCGTGGTCATTGAGCTTTTCGTCTAATGCCGCAATGTAGATGTCAACATCAGGGTGAGCTTCTTGTAAAGCGCTGACCCCTTCTGGAGCAGCCACTAGGCACATGAATTTAATATGCTTGGCTCCGCGCTTTTTCAAAGCATTAATAGCTTCGACAGCAGAACCTCCAGTAGCAAGCATAGGATCCACAACGATAAAGTCTCTTTCTTCTACATCACTAGGAAGCTTTATGTAATACTCAACAGGCTTTAATGTTTCCGGATCACGATATAAACCGATATGACCGACTTTTGCAGCAGGAATCAGCTTAATAATTCCGTCTACCATGCCAATGCCCGCACGAAGAATAGGGATTACACCGATTTTTTTTCCTGATAAAACTTTTGCTGTCATCGAGCTTAGCGGTGTTTCAATTTCAACATCCTCTAATGTCATATCTCTTGTAATTTCGAATGCCATTAGCGTTGCCACTTCGTCAACCAGTTCACGGAACTCCTTTGTTCCTGTATCTTTACTGCGGATATATGTAAGCTTATGCTGAATCAGTGGATGGTCAAACACATACACCTTTGCCATGTAAATCTCTCCTTTCTTGAATGAGGAAGAAGTTGCTTAAACGCAAAAATCTTCATACTTCGACATTTCTTTCTAACTGCACCCCGTCAATTTTACAGAAAAAGCGTTTTCGGAGCAACCACGAAAATGCGCGATTTGCTAGTTCCAGCTCCTGCTTTTAAAAATGTTAAAGAATTGCCATACTCTTTGCAGTCGATATTATTCCCTTGGATTGGATTTTTAAAGATGAAGCTGCAAATTAATCGCAGGTATTTCGCGGTTTGAACCCCCGAAAAAAACCCGGCTCTCATTGTTCGGAGAGCCGGGTCTATTCATAACGCAACGATTACTTTTCTGGATATAGAGTAAATTGGCTTGTTAAAGCGATAACACGCTGTCTGGCTTCTTCAAGCTTCGCTTCATCTTCATAGTTCTTCAATGTAAATGCGATAATTGAAGCAATCTCTTCCATTTCCTTTAGACCGAATCCGCGGGATGTAACGGCAGCTGTACCAACACGGATACCGCTTGTTACAAACGGACTTTCAGTTTCAAATGGAATCGTATTTTTATTAACAGTAATACCGACTTCATCAAGTACCTTTTCTGCCACTTTACCTGTTAAGCCAAGTGAACGGACATCTAAAAGAAGCAAGTGGTTGTCTGTTCCGCCGGAAACTAAGTTAATTCCTTCTTGCTGCAGGCTTTGTGCAAGCTGCTTGGCATTGGCAACAATGTTTTGCGCATACTGCTTGAAATCGTCCTGAAGCGCTTCTCCAAATGCTACTGCTTTAGCAGCGATGACATGCATAAGCGGACCGCCTTGGATTCCTGGGAAAATAGACTTGTCAATTTGCTTGGCATACTTCTCTTTGCAAAGGATCATACCTCCGCGTGGACCTCTTAGCGTCTTATGCGTAGTGGTCGTAACAAAATCTGCATATGGTACTGGGTTTGGATGAAGACCAGCAGCCACTAAACCAGCAATATGGGCCATGTCAACCATCAAGTAAGCGCCAACCTCATCAGCGATTTCACGGAAACGTTTGAAATCAATTTCACGAGGATATGCACTGGCACCAGCCACAATAAGTTTTGGTTTATGCTCGCGGGCTTTTTCTAATACAACATCATAGTCGATTTGATGTGACTTTTCGTCAACACCGTACTCGACAAAGTTGTACTGGATTCCACTGAAGTTAACCGGGCTTCCGTGTGTTAAGTGTCCGCCATGGGAAAGGTTCATACCAAGAACCGTATCGCCCTGCTGCAGGATGGTGAAATACACAGCCATATTTGCCTGTGCACCAGAGTGCGGCTGCACGTTCGCATGTTCGGCTCCAAAAATTTGCTTGGCACGGTCACGGGCTAGGTTTTCTACAACATCGACATGCTCACAGCCGCCGTAGTAGCGTTTTCCTGGATAACCTTCAGCGTATTTGTTTGTTAAAACAGATCCTTGAGCTTCCATTACTGCTTCACTGACAAAGTTTTCTGATGCAATTAATTCAATTTTGGTTCTTTGGCGCTCTAACTCATCTTGAATCGATTTGAAAACTTGCTCATCTTGCTGTGCTAAATGTTTCATATGTAATCCTCCCCTTTATAAAACTATTATTAATAGAAGAAAATACGACTCTATTTTGAAAATTCTCTTTCATATTATCATGTTTTAATGTTTAAAAGAAGTAGATTTTAGCAGAGTGCGGAAAGGGTGACCAAGCTCTAGGCGCAAACCTTTAAAAAGCGCGCCTATTTTCTATCGGCACGCTTCGTTTTCTTGCTTGCGTTCATATACTGCTCTTACACCGCCAATTAGCTTTGGACGCACTTTTGCCATGGTTACATGTGCCTCACCAATATTTTTCTGCGATGTTCTGATCGGCACAGCTACATGCTTTAAATGCATGCCGATAAAAGTATCACCAATATCGATTCCGGCATCAGCTTTAATATGTTCTACAACAACCGGGTCGGTAAAATGGTTAAAAGCATAGGTAGCCATCGAACCGCCTGCATTTCTCACAGGGATTACACTTACCTCATCCAGCCGATTCTCTTCGGCCGTTTTTCGCTCAATCACAAGGGCGCGATTTAAATGTTCACAGCATTGGAAAGCCAGTGATGCCCCCGTTGATTCGCTAAATTTTTTCAGACGGGCAAAAAGCATTTCCGCGACTTCCTCCGAACCAGCAGTTCCAATTTTCTTACCAATCACTTCACTTGTGCTGCACCCTATCACAAGGATGCTTTTTTCTGTTAATGGCACCTGTTCAGAAAACTCACTGATCAATTGGTCAAACTGACTTCCCCAGGTTTCAATCGATTCTGTCAAAAAAGCTCACCCCTTTGGAAAAACTATTTGTTCTCGTAAGCTGTAATCTTGCCTACGCGTTTTTCATGACGTCCGCCTTCAAATTCTGTTGTCAGCCATACCTTGGCAATTTCTCTTGCCAGTCCTGGTCCAATGACACGCTCACCCATGGCCAGCATATTGCTGTCATTATGCTCCCGTGTAGCTTTTGCACTGAATACATCATGAACAAGAGCACAGCGGATCCCTTTAACCTTGTTGGCTGAAATTGACATGCCAATGCCTGTCCCGCAAATTAAAATGCCTCTATCAAATTCCCCGTTTGCTACCTTTTCTGCAACCGGCAGTGCGTAATCCGGGTAATCAACAGAGGTATTGCATTCACAGCCAAAATCCTCAAATTCAATGCCCATTTCAGTCATTAAACTTTTGATCTCTTCCCGAATATTTACACCGCCATGATCTGAAGCAATTGCTACTTTCATTTGATAATCCTCCTGTAAAAAGCAAACTTTAAGTCCTGCTTTTATTTTGACACAAAGCGTTAATTTTATAAAGAGAGTTCACCTGCTCGCGCAAGTTATCCGCCCAATCGTTAAGCGGACCTCTTTTTGCAAATGCTATATTTAAATTTGGCCGTTGATTTCCGCCCCAATCAACTAAGCGGTTAAAATTAAGCTTTAACACAGTCTTTTTAAAAAAATAAGGCCCTGCATTTATCGCACAGGGCCCTGCTCTACTATATATGGAATCGAGTTATCGTATTTTTCAGGTTTTCTGCTTGTTCTTTTAATTGTTTCGCTAGATTCTCCACGTTAGTCATCACGGCTGTCTGCTGGTCAGTAGCGGTTGCAACTTCTTGAGCGCCAGCGGAGGTTTCTTCAGCAATGGCGGCAACCTCCTGTGATTGCATGGACGTCTGCTGGATGCTGTCCATCTGGCGGTCTACTAAATGAGTAATCGTTGAAACCGATTCAGCCATTTCATTGACTGTTTTTGTCATTTCTTCAATGACAACATTAGTTTCTGTACCCTTTTTCGCTTCTTTATTTGCCGTTTCAACCTGATCTGTAATTTGCTGTACTACATTTTGGACCTCATCCTGAATATTGGCAATCAGCTCGGATATTCCTTGAACCGCTTTGGCGCTTTCGTCAGCAAGTTTTCTTACTTCCTCTGCTACCACAGCAAATCCCTTTCCATGGTCGCCGGCACGGGCGGCTTCGATAGAAGCATTTAAGGCAAGAAGATTTGTCTGGGCAGCCATATCGCCAACTAATTGAATAATCTGCTCAACCTTTGCTGCATTTTCTTCCAATCGTCTGACTGTTTGTAAGGATTGCTGATTTTCGTCTGCTAGGTGTTCAATGCCTGACACAAGCGAATGAATAATTTTTTTCGAATCGAAAAGGTCTTGAACCATTTCCTTTGATACCGATTCGGATGCTTTTGCCTTTTCCTGAACTTCCCTGGCGATGCTGATCACATCCTCGACAGATTCTGCTGTAGCTTGGATGGAGTAGGCGGAATTATCGGCACCTACAGAAATTTCATTAATCGTTCTTGCGATAGAATCCGCCTGTTCAGCAGCGATTGTGGATTCTCTGGAAATCTCGAGAACGCGCTCATTTGTTTCTTTGAAGTTTGTATCGATTTGCAGCACCATTTCTCTCAAACTTGAAAGCATATGATTGAAAGCAAGGCCAAGAGACCTGATCTCATCATCTGTTTTTGGCAGTTCCGCATCTTCGCGGATATCGCCGTTTGCTGCCTTTAAAGCGACTTTTTCCAGCTTATGCAGCGGTTTGGTGATGAAGCCCGCAGCAAAATAGGCAAGGATACCTGACCAGATGATTCCTAAGCTGAGGGTAAAAATATTAAACATCCCTTCGCTGACCGGAACAGAGTCTTTAATGATTGGATATAAGAAGTAAATAACAAGCATGCTCGTGGAGTATGTAATTAAAGCTAAAATGGTTGTAAAAATAACAAGCTTCTTTTTTAAGCCAAATTTGTACCGCTGTCTCTCTTCCATTACGCTCCCCCTGAATCTTCGCCTTTCAGCTTATGTATGATTTCTGTAATGAGACTGTGAATTTCTGTATACGTTTCCCGATAAACTTCAATCGGCCCGCCAAATGGATCAGAAATGTCCCCATCCGCCTCTTTGCCGGCAAATTCCTTTAAAGTAAATGTTTTATCAGCTGCATGCGGATACATACGGATCACAGACTCCTTATGTCCGTTGGTCATGGTGAAAATATAGTTTGTCCAGTTAATTAATTCGTCCGTTAACATTGATGACCTGTGGTCCGACTCAATCCCTTGCTCTTTTAAAACATCAATTGTATTTCGCGATGCGGCACTTCCATCCTGGGCAAATACTCCTGCCGACCTTACTTCTAGCCCCTGTATCCCCATTTCTCTCAATATGGCTTCAGCCATTGGGCTCCGGCACGTATTGCCTGTACAAACAAATAAAATGCGAGTCATAGCTGCGCCCTCCTTTCCACCCATTATAATCCAAAATTCCCACATTCCATAGCAGTGAATTAAGAAAATTTAATGAAATAAAAAAAGGACCTGCCCCAGATCCCTTTATCGCATCAACGCACTGGGGGCCTGACCCCCGGCGCTTTAAAGCGTTAACCCATTGGGGGTCAGGCCCCCAGTGCTTTAAAGTGCTAAATTCCTTCATTTATTTATCCAAGAAGCAGCTTAATTCCGAAAGCGAGGAGGATGCTGCCCCCGAAGGCTTCACTGTAAGAACCAAGCCAACTTTGGACTTTTCGGCCAACGAGAAGTCCTATCCACGTAAGGACGGTAGCGGTTATGCCGAAGCACATGAGCACTAATACTGTTTTTGCTCCATAGATTCCGAGGGTCAAGCTGACGGAAAAGCTATCTAGGCTGACGCTGAAGCCAAAAAAGACTAATCCCCAGCCAAAAGGAGCGATCAATGTCTCTTTATCCTTTTTTAAACCCGAAAAAACCATTTGAACCCCAAGTATTAATAGCAGTCCGCCGCCTATATAACTGGCGATGGCACCAAATTGTTCGGAAATAAATCTTCCCACAAAAATTCCTAGTAAAGGCATCCAAACGTGAAATAATCCGATCGTAATGCCGATTTTAAAAATTTGCCTAAGGCGGAGCCTAAACATGCCCATGCCTAATCCAACCGAAAAGGCATCCATGGCTAAGGCAAATGCCATTATCGTAAGTGTAATTACTTCCCCTATTATGTCTGCCATCATTTCTCCCCCTTGGACTTGCTAATTCAGCATATGCACGTCCAAAAGGATTTAGAAGAAAAAAAACAGGCGTACATTCCTCAACCCTGCGGGGAAGCTCCTTCACTATTTCACCGCGGTAAACTGCTGGGGGTCAGGCCCCCATTGCTGTGATGCGGTAACTCGCTGGGGGTCAGGCCCCCGGCATTGTAAAGCGTTAAAGCGCCGGGGGACTGGCCCCCGACGCTTTAATGTGCTAAATTCCCGCTCCATTATTCTCTACATGTCAATTATCATTCACCTTTTATCACCCGGTGTCCGGCTGCTTTCATGAGCCGGTTCATGATGGCATGGCCTACGCCTTCTGCCGGGAACATTTCGCTGTAGATGATGTCTGCTTGAGTGTTGTTAAATTTCCTTAATGTATCATATAAAGAGGCTGCAACTGTCGGCAGTTCACTGCGCCTGCCGCAGGCGATGATATAATCTGCCTGATAGAAGTTTACGTTTTCCTCGGTTGTCAGCACTCCAACCTTTAAGCCCTCTTTTCGTTTATCATCGACAAGCTGCTGAATGAATGCTCTGGGACCGTCGACCAAATGCAGCGGTGCATCTGGTGCATAATGGCGGTATTTCATTCCAGGCGAAATCGGTGCTTGGCTTTGGTCGGTAAGGCCAACATCAACCTTGACTTGTCCCACCACTTCTTCAAGCTGCTCTTTCGTTACACCGCCCGGCCGTAATATGATCGGAACCTCTCCCGTGCAGTCCAACACCGTTGATTCCACACCCACACCCGTCGGCCCGCCATCCACAATACCGGCGATCCGGCCATTTAGGTCGTTCATGACGTGCTCGGCGGTTGTAGGACTTGGTTTTCCCGAACGATTGGCGCTTGGTGCTGCAATCGGAAGCCCTGCTGCTTTAATCAGTGCCAGTGCAACAGGATGTCCAGGCATTCTGACTGCCACTGTGGATAACCCTGCTGTTGCATTATTTGAAAGTTTCCCTTCTTTTCTGTTAAAAATAAGCGTAAGCGGTCCCGGCCAAAATGCACTCATTAATATCTTTGCCTTTTCCGGCACCTGTTCTACAAAGTCCTCTAGCTGCTGTTCTTCAGCAATGTGGATAATCAGTGGATTATCATTCGGCCTGCCCTTGGCAGCAAAGATTTTTTCTGAAGCCTCATCATTTTCTGCATTTCCGCCCAGTCCATAAACGGTTTCAGTCGGGAATGCAACCAGTTCATTATTTTTCAAAAGATCCGCAGCCTGTGTAATTTGTGGATAACCCTCTAGTCCATCCACAGATTTATCCACGGACCAGCTTTTTGTTTCCATGCAAATCCACCTTCATTTATCACGTTAACAAACTAAAAGAATCTCCTATATTTCCCGTGATTTTATATGTTAATTACTTTTGAAAGTATAAAAGAAGATGGAGGATAACTCAAGTATTATCCACAAATTGTGGATAGTTATTATGTTTTTGTGAATAACTTTGGCATGTTACCCACATTTTACATTGATAATTTTAAAAAGAAGGAGTTGTCCACAGTTAAAATGTGTGTAACATGATCGGACTTATGCAGTTCTTCAGGAAGATTTCCCTTCTCTTCCTCTCGAAACCCTAATAGGCGAAAAAATTGCATAGAGTTCTTTTTATTGGATGCAAGATAGAGTGTTTTAATCCCTTTATCTTTGGCTAAAAGAAAGGCCTGTTCAAAAAGAATAAATAAATCCTGCTCACTAGCATTTGCTTGTGGATCCATAGCAAGCGAGCGAAGCAGCCCTATTTTTCCTAGCGGCTCAATGCCGAGTGTGGCTATTATTTTTCCGTTGCCATTTTCCAAGATAATAAAATAATCCAGCATTTCCCCAATTCCGTCCGTGTTCAAATTGGCTTTTCCCAAAAACTCTTCCAAACTTGCCAGATCCTCTCCGCCTGCACATCTTATTAACGCCTTCATTAGGGTTCCACCTCTTTTTTCATTGTTACTCTATTAATATGAGGAAAAAGGATAAGTAGAACCATTTTAAATGATAGAATTAAAAAAAGAGACCTTACCCTTCCCAGGCAAGACCCCTTAACCAAATATCTTCTGCCAAAGTTCCACTAAGAAAAATTTCACTTTAACCGGCTCTTCATCTTCTTCAGCATATACCGGAGGATGTTCTTTATCTTCTTCAGATTGTTTTTCCTCTACTTTTTTATCATTATCATCAAATCCATCGCTTACTGCTGTTCCACTTGAAAAGTCAAGAAAGCATAATGGCGGGAACAATACACACCACCAATTAGCTCCTTTCCCTTCTCCTAGAGTAATCAGAATCGCTTCATATTCACCTGCAGGGTATAAAAATTGTCCGTAAAGCTTTGTTGGAAATTTGACCTTGCCAAACTCTACATTCACTGACTGTGTGGACCCTTCTCCCCTTACGACTTCTTCTGCGATTTTTTGAATCTCAGGAAGTCTTGACTGCATTAGCTGTCTTGCTTCGTCAAGCGATGTTAGCTCAGCTACCCAGTCCGTAATTTTTTCATTGACTGCATCTCTGACCATACGCTTAATAATCTGATCTTCTTCCCTATCACTATTTGCTAGAATACGCAGCCGAATCGCTTCATTCGGGATAACCATTGGCTCATCAGCCACCGCTTCTGTTTTTGGTATATATAAACTTAACATCGTACCTAAGCATAAGATAATTAAATATAGTTTCACTGCTGTATTTGTTTTCATTCTCTGCCACCGCCCCTTCACAATCCATTGTGGACAAAGAAGAAAAATCTTAAACTAGCAAAAGCAAAAATCTAGCAATTTCATTTTTCTAGGCAAAAAAAATCAGCTTATGGACTTCCCCCTAAGCTGATTTAAACTTATGCTAAAATTTTAACCCAATCTTAAAACCCAACCTCAGCAAATACCATACGGTCCTTGCCATTAATATCATGAACAATATCAACTTTCCCCTGAGGGAAAGCCTGTTTAAGCAGATTGGCTACAGCTTCACTCTGTCCAGTCCCCACCTCAAATCCGACTAATCCTTGAGGTCTCAGCACCTTCGGCAGCTGCTGTGCCATTTTTTTGTACATATCCAGCCCATCTATTCCAGCAAAAAGAGCACGGTGCGGTTCATAGTCTGTGACTACTTCCGACATCCATTCTTTATCCCCTTCTGGTATATACGGCGGATTCGAAATCACCATATCAAGCTTTTTGCCTTTATCAATAAACGGCTGCAGGAGGTCCCCCTGTATAAAGGAAATTTCTGCACCAAGTTCTCTGGCATTCTCCTCTGCCAGTCTCAATGTCGGTTCATAAATATCTGTCGCCGTCATCTTTAAGCCCGGTTTTTCAAGCTTCAAAGTAATCGCAATCGCTCCGCTCCCCGTCCCAATATCCGCAGAATCAAGATCGTTACGGCCAAACAGCTGATCCATCCGCTGCAATAGGCCATAAACGAGTTCCTCCGTTTCCGGACGAGGAATCAAAACATCCTCATTTACCTTGAAGCTGCGGCCATAAAAATACTCGTGCCCTATCAGATATTGAACCGGCCTGCCTTTTGCATGGAGATCAACAGCCGCTTGGAAAGCCTCCAGGGCTGCAGGATCTAGCTCTTCCCTTAGGTTTGCCAGCAGCTTAGAGCGATCCATCTTTACAAAATGCCTTAATAAGAGCTCTCCCGCATTTGCATCACGATTTTTCTCTTTTAAAAAAGAAGAAGCCCAGTTGAGGGCTTCAAATACTTTCATCGTTTGCTTACTCATTAGATGCACTTTCAAGCTTGGCAGATTGTTCTTCAAGAATCAAAGCGTCGATTACTTCATCTAACTTTCCTTGAAGTATCTGATCAAGCTTTTGAATCGTTAAGCCGATGCGGTGATCCGTTACACGGTTTTGCGGGAAGTTATATGTGCGAATCCGTTCGGAACGGTCTCCTGTACCTACTGCTGATTTACGCGCCTGATCATATTCCGCTTGAGCTTCCTGCTGGAATTTATCATAGACACGGGCACGCAGTACCTTCATCGCCTTTTCTTTATTCTTAATTTGCGATTTTTCATCCTGACATGAAACGACGGTCCCAGTCGGTATATGTGTTAAACGGACAGCCGACATCGTTGTATTTACACTTTGTCCTCCAGGTCCGCTTGAAGCAAAGGTGTCCACACGGATATCTTTTTCATGTATATCGACCTCTACTTCTTCAGCCTCTGGAAGCACGGCAACGGTTGCCGTTGATGTATGAATACGGCCGCCAGATTCCGTCTCAGGCACACGCTGAACACGATGGGCGCCGTTTTCAAATTTCAATTTAGAATAAGCGCCATTACCATTCACTATGCAGATAATTTCCTTGTAGCCGCCGACTCCTGTTGTATGGGCTTCAATGACTTCTACCTTCCAGCCCTGCGACTCAGCAAAGCGGCTGTACATACGGTATAAATCACCGGCAAAAAGAGCCGCCTCATCACCGCCCGCTGCACCGCGGATTTCCATAATAACGTTTTTATCATCATTCGGGTCTTTAGGAACAAGGAGAATTTTTAGACGGGCCTGAAGCTCCTCTACTTTTCCTCCAAGCTCATCAAGCTCTTCCTTAACCATTTCGCGCATTTCCGGATCCAGCTTTTCTTCAAGCATGGCCTTTGCATCCTGATACTGCTCGTGAATATCTTTATATTCGCGATACGTTTCAACGGTGTCTTGTATATCAGATTGTTCTTTTGAATATTCGCGAAGCTTTTTCGGATCATTAACGATATCCGGATCACTTAAAAGCTCATTTAATCTTTCGTAGCGTTCCTCAACAGATTGAAGACGATCAAACAAAACAGTTCACCTCAATTTTTCCACGATACCTTCGGACTATTATTTCCGCGAAGGATCTATTAAATACGTTATATTATGCAAAAAATCTTTATCAGTCTTAAACATAATAATTATAGTATAGCGAACAAGATCCAGTCAAAAACTTTCGTGACGAACCACCTGATAAGCTCAGCTTGATTTATATTTTATCGAGGAAGCTGCCTGTATCGGCTGTTCCTTATTAGACACATAGCTGTGCAGCACCATGCCGGCAACAACCAGCAGAATGCCTATCCATGACATGGCCGAAGGGATTGCTGCTGATAAAAGAACCAATTCACCCAATACCGCAAAAAGAACTTCAAATGACTGCGTGGCTTCAACAGCAGCCAGCCGCTTCATATCTCCTTTAACCAAATCAGTGGCCATAAAGAACAAGACGGTGGCAATGACGCCAGAAAAAAGTGCCACTAATAAGGATTGTAGGGTTTGCTCAGCACTTGGCAGCCCAACCGTTGCCACACCATACAGCGAGAGGAGAAGCCATAGCGGCAGGCTTGCCAACGTCATTCCAAGCACCCTTTGAAAGGCATCAAGGCGGTCACCGCAAAGGTCCATCATTTTCCTGTTCCCTAACGGATAGGCAAAGGAAGCGACAATGATGGGAAGGACGCCAAAAATAATAGCCTTTGCGGGCAGATTGGTGGCCTGATCCAATTGCATTAGAGCAATCCCAGCCAGAATAATTCCAGACATCATGAGGCCCAATAATGGGATTTCTCCTCTAACCTTCAGCGGACCATCAGCTGTTTGTTTGACCACGAAAAAGATCGGCGCCAGCAGCGAACCGGATATTATTGTTATCTGCCATGTTCCGGCAATGAGCCAGCCTGGGCCATATGCGGCAGCAAAGCTAAGGGGAGCATAAAAAAAGCCAAAGCCAATCGTGCTCCAAAGAAGCCAGCTCCCAGGGTTCTTTTTCATTTCGGCAAAAAGCGGCTTAAGATTCCGTCTGCCTAAAACAAGCAGAAAAAGAAATGGAATCATAAATATGTACCTTAAGGAAGCACTCCAAATCCAGCTGCCGCCCGACAGCTCCATCGAGCGGTTTAAAACAAACGTAAAGGCAAAAAAGAATGATGCCAAGATACCAATGATAATCGGTTTCACATGTCTCTCTCCAATTGAAGGAATATTATGTAAAATTAATCATAACAAATTTAGTTCTTCTTTAGTTTATTTTTTAAAGAAAAAAAAGACTGTCACAGGGACAGTCTCGTTACGTACGATCTTCTTGAATTTTCACTCTGACATGGTAGCGCGGAAATGCTTGTATCAGCTTTTTGCGGAGCTCTGCCGCTGCCTCGTTACGGTCGCGGTCAGTCAGCCTTCCCTTTTTATAAGCCGTAACCCAAAGGTCATCGCCATTGATCCAGACGGAATCTGCACGGTAGTTGCCTGTATCGTTCACTACCCTTGTCGCTTTTTCAATCTCTGCGTGCTGGTCGACCCGGCCGCCGTCTGTATTAGGGAGATTCGGGTTTTGATCGCTCATTTGCCAGCCCCGCGTATTGTCCATTTGACGATTCAATGTGTTGGACATATAGGAAGTATTGTCTCTGATATCATTATCACCGGTCAAATTTTCCCCGCCCTGATTATTATTCGCACAGCCGGCAGCAAAAACAAAAAGTAATATAAAAAGGGCTCCAAGTTTTTTCATCAAATCCACCTCCTTCTCATAGCATGTCCGCTATTTCAAAGGACGTTACTGGCCAAAATAAGGCAACTTTACTAGTGTTACTGCTCTGCTGCCTTAAAGAACGCGATATACCCCTCACCGCAGTCAACATTGAATAATGCCAAATAAAAAAACCATCTGATGCATCAGACAGTTTTTTAGTAATTACTTAGGATTCGTATGCCGGTGTCTCTTGATTCTCCAGCAGGACAGGAGATTTTGGCACTTCATGATGATGGCGGCAGCGTGGCTCATACGCTTCAGAGGCACCCACTAAAATGATGGGATCATCGTATGATGCCGGTTCTCCGTTAATAAGCCTTTGAGTTCGGCTAGCTGGAGATCCGCATACTGCACAAACGGCCTGAAGCTTTGATACCAATTCCGCAATCGCCATGATTTCTGGCATTGGCCCAAAAGGTTCCCCGCGAAAATCCTGATCAAGCCCTGCTGCAATGACCCGATAGCCACTGTTGGCAAGATGCTGGATTACCTTGACAATTTCTGTGTCGAAAAACTGAACCTCATCAATCGCAACGACATCGACATCAGGATGAATATGATTAAAAATTTCACTTGATTTGGAGATGGGCATGGCTGTAAAGGCCGTACCATTATGGGAAACAACAGCTTCATCGCTGTAGCGGTTATCGATTTGCGGTTTAAAGACAACTATTTGCTGTTTAGCAAATTGTGCCCTGCGCACTCGGCGGATCAGTTCTTCGGATTTACCGGAAAACATACTTCCGCATATCACCTCAACCCATCCATGGTGATTCATAACATACATAGAAGGTTTCTTCCCCCTTTATTAGAAAAGCGCAAGGCTTCTAGCGCTAGATGACAATTTTCTTTTCAAAATAAAAACAGGCAAGAAAAAGCGCTTGCCTGTTTTGGTTTTTATTATTGTTGCTTAAGACCGTATTTTTTATTGAAGCGGTCAACGCGTCCGCCAGCTTCAGCGAATTTTTGACGGCCAGTATAAAATGGATGGCATTCTGAACAAGTTTCAACGCGGATTTCTTCTTTGATAGAGCCTGTTTCAAACTCGTTTCCGCATGCACATTTCACCATTGCTTTTTTATAATTAGGATGAATTCCTGCTTTCATTCTTTTCATCTCCTTTTCGCCCTGAATCATTCTGAGACAGAGTTATATTAAAGGCAAATCATTGAATTGCCCTATTTCCAAAAGCGCATGGAACTATTATAACAAGGCATATCCCATTTTGCAATATTTGATTTCCCTTTTGAACAGAAGGAATTTTTGCCAGCTAGCTTATGAGCGCTTTGCCTTCATTTCTTCTAAAAGATTGGCGAAAAACTCTTCATTTGATTTTGTCTGTCGAAGCTTGCGCAAAAACTTCTCAGCAAAATCAGGTGAATCCGTCATTGACTTTCTGATGGCCCATAAGGTATCAAGATGATCTTTCTGAATAAGAAGCTCTTCTTTCCTTGTGCCTGAACGGCGAATATCGATGGCCGGGAAAATCCTGCGTTCGGCCAGCGCACGGTCAAGGTGGAGCTCCATATTACCAGTTCCTTTGAATTCCTCGTAAATGACGTCATCCATACGTGAACCGGTCTCTACAAGGGCTGTTGCCAAAATCGTTAAGCTTCCGCCCTCTTCGATATTACGTGCTGCACCAAAGAACCTCTTTGGACGATGAAAAGCAGCTGGATCAATCCCTCCAGATAGAGTCCTTCCGCTTGGCGGAATCACTAGATTGTAAGCTCGCGCTAAACGTGTGATGCTATCCATTAAAATAACAACATCCCGCTTATGCTCAACTAAACGCATCGCTCTCTCTAATACAAGCTCTGCCACCTTTATATGGTTTTCTGGGACTTCATCAAAAGTTGAGCTGACAACATCGCCATTGACAGATCGTTCAATGTCCGTTACTTCTTCCGGACGCTCATCAATCAGCAAAACAATTAATTCTACTTCCGGATGATTGGTTGTTACACTATTTGCAATTTCCTTTAATAGCATAGTTTTACCTGCTTTTGGCGGGGCAACAATGAGTCCGCGCTGGCCAAAGCCAACAGGTGCAATAATATCCATAATTCGGGTGGATATATGCTTTGGTGTTGTCTCAAGCTTCATCTGTGCATCTGGATATAATGGGGTTAAACCTGGGAAGTGGACACGTTCCTTAGCCGTTTCAGGGTCGTCGCCATTGACTGCTTCAACCTGCAAAAGTCCAAAATAGCGCTCGTTTTCTTTTGGAGGACGAACCTTGCCGGATACCTTATCTCCATTCCTTAAGTCAAAACGGCGAATTTGCGATGCGGATATATAGATATCCTCTGAACTTGGCGAATAATTGATTGGACGTAAAAAACCAAAGCCTTCAGACTGAATTATTTCAAGGACGCCTTCCATAAAGAAATAGCCTTCTTTTTCAGCCCTTGCTTTTAAAATAGCAAAGATTAGTTCCTTTTTTGTTAATTTGCTGTAATAAGAAACTTTATATTCACGTGCAAGCTCATAGAGCTCTTTTAATTTCATATTTTCAAGACTCGAAATATTTAATCCCATATTGACACCACACTTTTGAATTTTCACTCTTCTCCCCTAATAAGAAAATAACACCAATAGATAATTAATATAGAAAAGGGAATGAATGTTAGAGGTAATTGAATTTCTATTTATATCGGCTCGAGGATGATCCATTAGAAGCTTTCTTACTGTAACTGAATGGTAATTTCCAGTGGTCTTCCATTTATAATCTATTAAAACATTCTTTATTTTACTCCTATATAGGTGTTTAAATCAACTCTAATTTTTACAGAGAAAGGGCGATAGGAAAATATAAAGAGGATGGTCTGACTGTTTAAGCCAGACCTATTGTTTTCTATTTATCCTCTATGAAACATATTTCAGCCAATTCAACAAAGAAGAAAATATTATCCAATTACTAGATTCGGCTTTTTCTTTAAGCTGTGACGGCCATCAATAAAGCGGACTGTTCCTGATTTTGCCCTCATAACTACTGAGTGGGTAGATCCGTGTGAGCCTTTGAATTGAACGCCGCGCAATAATTCACCATCGGTTACCCCTGTTGCTGCAAAAATGGCGTCATCACCTTTTACCAGGTCTTCCATTAACAATACTTTATTAACATCAATACCCATTTTTATGCAGCGTTCCACTTCTGTATCGTTTTGAGGAACAAGCTTGCCTTGAATTTCTCCGCCTAAGCACTTAAGAGCCACTGCAGAGATAACCCCTTCTGGTGCTCCTCCTGATCCAAATAATATATCAACACCTGTATGGTCAAAGGCTGTATTGATTGCTCCAGCGACATCTCCGTCATTAATCAATTTAATTCTCGCTCCCGCTTCGCGAAGCTGGGCAATTATGTGTGCGTGTCGCGGACGGTCAAGTACGGTTGCTACAATATCTTCGACGTCTTTATTTTTCGCCCGTGCCACTGCCTTAATATTATCCAGCACTGATGCATTAATATCTATTTGGCCTACTGCTTCTGGCCCAACAGCGATTTTCTCCATATACATGTCAGGTGCATGAAGCAGATTGCCATGATCGGCAATAGCAAGTACGGCTAAGGCATTCCAGCCGCCTGATGCAACGATATTTGTTCCTTCGAGTGGATCCACGGCTACATCCACGCGCGGTCCATAGCCTGTTCCCAGCTTTTCTCCAATATAAAGCATTGGCGCTTCATCCATTTCTCCTTCGCCAATCACGACCGTGCCTTTCATCGGTACGGTATCAAAAACGTTTCTCATTGCTGTTGTTGCTGCATCATCCGCTTCATTCTTCTTGCCGCGGCCCATCCAGCGGGCTGAGGCTAAGGCTGCAGCTTCTGTTACACGGACAAGCTCCATTGTTAGACTGCGTTCCATCCTAAATTCTTCCCCCTCTGATTTACAAACCATAGTTATTAAACATTTTTCATTTGCTCTAGTTCTTCTTTTGTTAATTGTTCACGCCAGACAGTAGCACCCAGACCGTTTAATTTTTCAACGAGATGACTGTATCCCCTGTCAATATGTTCAAGGCCCGTAATTTCTGTTACGCCCTCAGCCATTAGACCGGCAATAAATAAAGCTGCGCCTGCACGAAGATCGCTTGCCTTCACTTTGGCCCCCTGAAGCTTAACAGGTCCGTGAATAATAGCCGAACGGCCTTCAACTTTAATATTTGCATTCATTCTTCTTAGCTCATCAATATGTTTAAAACGGGCACCATAGATGGTATCAGTTACCATGCTGGAACCTTCCGCACTAGTGAGCAGAGAGGTGAATGGCTGCTGAAGATCTGTTGGGAATCCCGGGTATACAAGTGTTTTTATATCAACAGCCTTCATCCTGTCGGCCGGTTTAATAAACACTTGGTCATCGCCTGCTTCGATATAGGCACCCGTTTCCCTAAGCTTAGCAATCAGAGACTCCAGATGCTGGGGGATTACGTTATCAATCAGCATTCCCTCGCCTGCTGCAGCACCTAAAATCATATAGGTCCCTGCCTCAATTCTGTCAGGGATAATTGTGTGCTGGCAGCCATGAAGCTCGTCAACCCCGTCAATGCGGATGACATCGGTACCTGCGCCTTTTATTTTTGCCCCCATATTTGTTAACAATGTAGCAACATCAATAATCTCTGGTTCTTTTGCTGCATTTTCAATAACTGTTCGGCCTTTAGCTTTTACCGCAGCAAGCATGATGTTTATTGTTGCTCCGACACTGACAACATCAAGGTAAATACGGGCACCGATGAGTTCATCTGCACGAAGATAGATCGCGCCCTGCTCATTTGTCACCTTTGCGCCAAGGGCCTCAAATCCCTTAATATGCTGGTCAATCGGTCTTGGCCCCAGATGACAGCCGCCTGGAAGCCCAATTACCGCTTTTTTAAACCGGCCAAGCATGGCACCCATTAAATAATAGGAAGCACGCAGTTTTTTTACTTTTCCGTTCGGCAAAGGCATGGAAATCATAGAAGTTGGGTCGACAATCATATCATTCTCAGTAAATTGGACAGTTCCCCCGAGTTCCTCAAGCAGTCCCTTTAAAATCTGAACATCCGAAATATCCGGCAATCCCTCAATAGTGACAGGTGAATCAGCGAGAATTGTTGCTGGTATTAAAGCTACTGCACTATTTTTTGCTCCGCTAATTCGAACAGTTCCTTTTAAAGGATAACCGCCTGCAATCATAAGCTTTTCCATTATTAGCTCCCTTCTAGCCGCTGTAAAAAAGTGCTGCACGTTTTGGAGATTAATCATATACAAGTCCGGGATAACAGTCTTGCTTATCCCGGCTCGTCCTATTGATACTATCACTCTATCCCATTTTCAGGGCCAATAAAACATTTTTCGCTAATTTTATTTTTCTCGGGAATTCCAGTCATTAAGAAATGCTTCAATTCCCTTATCAGTTAATGGATGTTTGAATAGTTGCATGATGACCTTATAAGGAACAGTTGCGATGTGAGCTCCTCTTAATGCCGCATCAGTCACATGCTGCGGATGTCTGATGGAAGCCGCGATGATTTCTGTCTTGATATCATGGATAGCAAAAATATCAGCAATCGTTGAAATAAGCTCAAGTCCATTATGCCCAATATCATCGAGTCTTCCAAGGAATGGAGAAACATATGTGGCACCAGCTCTTGCAGCTAAAAGAGCCTGGTTTGCACTGAAAATCAGTGTAACGTTTGTCTTAATGCCAACTTGCGAAAAAGCATGAACCGCCTTAAGTCCATCAGGAGTCATTGGCACTTTAATCGTAATATTCGGTGCGATGGCAGCCAGTTCTTTTCCCTCTCTAATCATTCCATCAGCATCAAGGGCAATCACCTCTGCACTTACAGAGCCGGAAACCAAGGAAGTAATTTCGCGAAGACGGTCTTCAAATGTAATATTTTTTTCTTTTGCGACCAAAGATGGGTTTGTCGTTACACCCGATAAAATGCCAAGTGAATACGCTTCTTTGATCTCTTCCATATTTGCAGTATCGATAAAAAATTTCAAGAATATTCCCTCCTTAATGAATTTTGCAAAAGGTGTTACAAATGCATGGAAACCGCCTCATGTTCAGAAGCGGTTTCCATGATAAGACATACCTTTTATGCTTTGCCTGAAGAGCCAAATTCACGCATTTTACCAATGACTGTCTCTTTAATAGCCTCTCTGGCAGGCCCTAAGTATTTGCGTGGATCATACATGTCGGGGTTAGCCGCCAGCACTTCGCGGACACGTTTGGCAGAAGCAATCTGGTTTTCAGTATTTACGTTTATTTTTGCCGTTCCTAGAGAAACAGCCTTTTGAATATCTTTTGTTGGGATTCCAGTACCACCATGAAGGACAAGAGGAACACCAGTAAGTTGGCCGATTTCCTCCATCTCAGCAAAGCCAAGATTTGGTTCACCTTTATATGGACCGTGTACAGAGCCTAAAGCAGGTGCTAAGCAATCAATTTTCGTACGCTTCACAAGCTCCTCGCATTCCTTTGGATCTGCATAAATGACGCCTTCGCCAATCACATCATCTTCCTGTCCGCCGACAGTGCCTAATTCGGCCTCTACAGATACACCTTTTGCATGAGCATACTCAACCACCTGAGAAGTAAGCTCAATATTTTCTTCAAATGGATGGTGTGACGCATCAATCATGACAGATGTGAAACCAGCATCGATAGCTTCTTTACATTTTTCGAAGCTTGAGCCATGGTCCAAATGAATAGCCACCGGAACTGTAATTTTATAATCTTCAAGCAATCCCTCGACGATTTTAACAACTGTTTTAAAACCGCCCATATAACGGCCGGCTCCTTCAGAAACACCAAGAATAACAGGGGATTTTTCTTCCTCTGCTGCTTGAAGAATTGCTTGTGTAAATTCAAGGTTATTTAAATTGAACTGACCTACAGCATAGCCTTCTGATTTTCCTTTGTTAAGCATATCGGTCATTGATACTAAAGGCATCTTACGTCCTCCTAACTATTCATCGTTTTACTTCAACAGGAAGGTATGTTTGTTTGCACATAAAAAAAATCATTTTTCTTCTATGAGTCTTTCCTTTGGTCCAATCAATTATGTACTTCCTGCCCAATTGGAACGATCTTGTTGAATTCATTTGTATCATACCAAATTGGAAAAAGAATTGCTATTATGCAGGACAATTTTTCAATTATGTTATACAGTTTAAAAAATTTTTCTTTATACTTTTGGTGCAGGAAGATATTTTTTCACAGCCGAACGGATATCATCAATATCAAATGGTTTGGCAAAGTGGGTTAATGCTCCTAAATCCTTTGCCTCCTGAATCATATCCAGCTCGCCATAGGCAGTCATTATAATAACACTGATCTCCTGGTCAATCTTTCTCATTCGTTTTAAAATTTCAATCCCGTCCATTCCGGGGATTTTCATATCAAGCAATACTAAATCCGGTGAATGGTTTGTTACAATATCAAGAGCCTGGATGCCGTTAGCAGCCTGGTATGTTTCGTACCCTTCTCTTTGCAACACTTCATTAAGCAAAATACGAATACCGAATTGATCATCAACGATTAAAATTTTCCCCTTCATCAAGCCACCTCTTCCTATTTAATTTAATTATCTGCAGTTCTGGCTCCTCTTTTTATTCCCATTCAATTTATTCGATTTTTCCGCTGTAAATTCCTGCCTTCCATATGAATTGGCAATCGTAATTTTTGTTTACTATAATTATATGCAGATAGTCGGCTTTACATAGGGAGGAGTTTATTTATGCTAAAAATGTTTTCAACCCAGCTTTCCGGCCTTTTTAACAGGATTCAAGAACATGAGGATTTTGCCATTGAGGATGGTGCCCGCCTTCTGGCCCAGGCAGCGGTCGGGGATGGAAAAATATATATTTATGCCAAAGAGGAAATGAAAGCTGTCGCCTTTGAAGCGGCAGAGAGCAGAGAGCCAGTAAAAAACGCAGCCATCTGGCCTGATGGGCAGTCGTTGGACACTGTTTCTGATGTTGACCGATTTTTAATTGTGGCAAGAGATTCTGCAGACAAAGATGCCATTGCATTTGCCCATGGGCTGAAGGAAAGGGAAACTCCATTCGTTGCCATTTCAACGGTCAATGATGAAGGAAAAGGCTTAGACGGCCTAGCTGATGTTCATATCAACCTAAGGCTCACAAAGGGACTGCTCCCGGATGAGACAGGCAATCGCTTCGGCTTCCCATCATCCATGGCTGCACTGTTTGTCTACTACGGCATCAAATTCACCTTGGACGAGATCCTCAGCGAATATGAATAAAACACTTTAGTGCATTAAACAAATGGGGGACAGTCCCCCGGTGCTTTAAAGCACCGAAGGGACTGTCCCCCCTATTTATCCTCAATTATTCACTCATTTTTACTGCCGCACCAACAAATTCACGGAATAGCGGCTGCGGACGGTTTGGTCTTGAGATAAATTCTGGATGGAATTGTGATGCCACAAACCAAGGATGGTCTTTCAATTCAATGATTTCAACTAAACGGCCGTCTGGGCTTGTACCAGAGAAGACAAAGCCAGCGTCCTCCATATCCTGACGGTAATGGTTGTTAAATTCATAGCGATGACGATGGCGCTCATAAATCACTTCATCCTGATAAGCCTCATAGGCTTTTGTGCCTTCAGCTAATTTACATGCCTGAATGCCAAGTCTTAGTGTTCCGCCAAGGTCCTCAATATCCTTCTGTTCAGGAAGAAGATCAATGATTGGATGTTTCGTTTCAGGATTGATTTCAGAAGAATGGGCACCTTGCAGATTTAACACATTTCTTGCATATTCAATCGATGCCAGCTGCATGCCTAAGCAAATTCCCAAGAACGGCTTTTTCTGCTCTCGGGCATATTGGATCGCAAGGATTTTGCCTTCCACGCCTCGGTCGCCAAATCCGCCTGGAACAAGAATTCCATTGGCATCGCCAAGAAGTTCTGCCACATTATCCTTTGTTACTTCTTCTGCATTAACCCACTTAATATCAATGTCAGCATCATGTGCATAACCAGCATGCTTTAATGCTTCAACAACGGAAATATAAGCATCCTGAAGCTCAACATATTTACCTACAAGTGCAATCTTCGTTGTCTTGGTTAAATGAGTAACCTTATTGACAAGCTCTTTCCACTCCGTCATGTCAGCGTCTCCGCACACAAGTTTTAGATGGTTGCAGACAATGCTGTCAAGATTTTGCTCCTGAAGTGCAAGCGGAATGGAATATAATGTATCCGCATCGCGGCATTCAATAACCGCTTCTTTATCAATATCACAGAATAAGGCAAGCTTGTCCTTCATATCTTGAGAAATTGGCATTTCTGTACGAACAACAACCACATTTGGCTGAATGCCCAAGCTTCTTAATTCCTTAACACTATGCTGAGTAGGTTTTGTTTTCATTTCGCCAGCAGCTTTAATATAAGGAACTAGCGTACAATGAATATACATCACATTATCCCGGCCAACATCACTTTTGATTTGTCTGATGGCTTCCAAGAAAGGAAGAGATTCAATATCCCCTACTGTACCGCCGATTTCAGTGATAACCACATCGGAATTTGTTTCATGTCCTGCACGGAACACTCTTTCCTTAATTTCATTTGTAATATGAGGAATAACCTGTACCGTACCGCCATTATATTCCCCTCGGCGTTCTTTTCTAAGAACCGTTGAATAAATCTTACCTGTCGTTACACTGCTATATTTTGTTAAATTAATATCAACAAAACGCTCATAGTGTCCAAGGTCTAAATCTGTTTCTGCTCCATCTGCTGTGACGAACACTTCACCATGCTGATATGGACTCATTGTTCCAGGATCCACATTTATGTATGGATCAAACTTTTGCATTGTTACGCTTAATCCGCGATTTTTCAGCAATCGGCCTAAGGAAGCTGCCGTAATCCCCTTCCCTAATGATGAAACAACGCCGCCTGTAACAAAAATATACTTTGTCATCTAAATTCCCCCTTATTACAGTTTGTGCATATTAGCTTTTATTTAACTAAATTTAGCTGACTTAACTTATCTTGATTTTGCCTGTCAATTAGGGGTTTGATTCACCTTTTGAAAAAAAACAAAAAACGCCCCGCTTACTTCATAAAAGTAAGGGAGCGCATGACTCTTCTATTGATTCGTTCCTTTTAAGGAGCCCAAAAAGTATTCTACAAGCCTGTGAAAAAAAAGTCAAGATTATAAATCTTCCTCGTCTTCATCCAGATCCAGGTCCTCATCTTCAATCACTTCATCCTCATCGCCCAGATCATATTCTTCATCATCTATAAGATCCTCTTCTAAATCCTCGTCTTCATCTTCTTCAAGAAGATCTTCGTCTACTTCTTCATCATCCAAAATCTCTTCTTCTTCCTCTTCCTCGTCATCATCAAATCCATCGATATCATCGTAATCGATATCCTCTTCATCAAGTTCATCATAATCATCAAGATCTTCGTCTTTTGCCTTTTTCTTTGATTTCTTCTTCTTCGGCTTGATTTCAGTGACGACATCTTCTTCTACCTGCTCAATTGGATACCAGACGCGAAGGCCCCAGCGGTTATCTCCCAAACCAAGGAATCGCCCGTCTATATTTATATCAGTATAAAATTGCGCAATTTTCGCCTTTACTTCTTTTTCTGATATCCCAAGAAGATTTTGGATTTCATCCATAATATCTTTAAATGCCATTGCTTCTTTCTTGTCCTTTAATAGTTCATAAGCAACCTCAATTAAAGATATTTCAAGCAATTCTTCCTTTGAGTAGTCCAATAAGCTCACGATTAGCACGTCCTTTCCCTATGTAACGCTTGCATGCAAGCAAAAATACCTCTAAATTAAAATATGTTTTTCAAAAATACGTTTTATTTTAGCCGAATATGCCTGTAAACACAAGGCTATTCCAGCCTTATTATTATCCAAAATAATGCATATTCTTCATTATAAACAAATATTTGGTGTTTATGCTAGCTATATCTATCGTTTCCATTCTCATTTTCCTTAGTTTGCTTTTTAGCAACCTGCCGATAGGCCAAAACAAAGAAATAAATAGAAAGCAATAAAAAAGCAGCAGACCCAAGCTGCTTCGTATAAAGAAAATAAACACCAGCCAAAACGCCCAATACAATGACAAATCTCCCTATTGCCCTCACATTCCACACATCCCAAAGAGACAGAGGGACAGGCACCTTGTCCCGCTCTCAAAATAAATAATGGGACAGGAAACCTGTCCCCTGTCCCTTAGTATTACATATTTCTGCGGTATTGTCCGCCTACTTCGTATAATGCCCGCGTAATTTGGCCGAGACTGGCAAATTTGACGGTTTCCATCAGTTCGGCAAAAATATTGCCTCCGCTCACGGCTGCTTCTTTTAAGCGATTCAGCGCCTCCGCGGACTGATCTTTATTTCGCTCCTGGAAGCTGTGCAGGTTGCGGATTTGAGTTTCCTTTTCTTCCTGCGTAGCCCGCGCTAGCTCCATATTGTTCATATCTTCTTCAGACGGCGGATTTGGATTTAAATACGTGTTCACACCAATAATCGGCAGCTCGCCACTATGCTTTTTCATTTCATAATACATGGATTCATCTTGGATTTTCCCGCGCTGGTACTGGGTTTCCATAGCACCGAGAACACCGCCGCGGTCATTGATTCTCTCGAATTCCTTTAGCACCTGTTCCTCAACCAAGTCTGTCAGTTCATCAATAATAAAGGCACCCTGAAGCGGATTTTCATTCTTTGATAATCCATGCTCCTTTGTGATAATCATCTGAATCGCCATTGCCCGTCTCACTGATTCCTCTGTTGGCGTTGTTATGGCTTCATCGTACGCATTCGTGTGCAAAGAGTTACAATTATCCTGCAGAGCCATCAGTGCCTGCAGCGTTGTTCTGATATCATTAAAGTCAATTTCCTGTGCATGCAGTGATCGTCCAGAAGTCTGAACGTGGTACTTTAGCTTTTGGCTCCGTTCGTTGGCGCCATATTTTTCCCTCATCACCGTTGCCCAAATACGGCGGGCAACCCGGCCAAGCACGGTATATTCCGGATCTAGACCATTGGAGAAGAAGAATGATAGGTTTGGTGCAAAGTCATCAATATTCATTCCCCGGCTTAAATAATACTCAACATACGTAAAGCCATTCGCAAGCGTAAATGCCAGCTGCGAAATCGGGTTCGCCCCTGCCTCGGCGATGTGATACCCAGAAATTGAGACGGAATAGTAATTGCGAACCTTTTGGTCAATAAAATACTGCTGGATATCTCCCATCATGCGCAGAGCAAATTCTGTAGAGAAAATGCATGTATTCTGGCCCTGATCCTCTTTTAAAATATCTGCCTGAACCGTGCCTCTGACTGTTTTTAACGTATACACCCTTACTTCTTCATACTCAGTGTCTGTCAACTTCCGCCCCAGTTCATTTTCCTTTGCTTCTATTTGCTGCTCGATTGCCGTATTCATAAACATAGCCAGGATGATTGGTGCCGGACCATTAATCGTCATGGACACCGATGTCGCCGGATGACATAAATCAAAGCCTTTATAAAGCTTCTTCATATCATCCAATGTACAAACGCTGACACCGCTTTCGCCGACCTTCCCATAGATATCTGGACGATAGTCAGGGTCCTCGCCATATAAAGTAACAGAATCAAAAGCTGTACTTAGACGCTTAGCACTGTCATCCTTAGATAAATAATGGAAACGGCGGTTTGTTCTTTCAGGCGTTCCTTCACCGGCAAACTGTCTTTTCGGATCCTCGCCTTCCCGCTTAAACGGAAATACGCCTGCTGTATATGGGAAAGATCCCGGGACATTTTCCCGATACACCCAGCGGATAATCTCGCCATAGTCCTTATACTTCGGCAATGCCACCTTTGGAATGCTTAAACCAGAAAGACTTTTTGTTTTTAGCACAGTAATAATTTCTTTATCACGGATTCTTGTGACAAACTGATCACCGGAGTATTTTTCCTTTAATGCTTCCCAGCCATTTAAAATGTTCTTTGTTTCGGCCGTAAGCTTTGCTTCTGTGCTTGCTTTAATGGCCTCAAGGAAAGCGATTACTTCTGCACTTTCACCCTGCTCTTTAACCGCCAGTATCGCACCTTCCAGCTGGAATAATTTCCGGGCAAGCTCTGCCTGTTCCTCAGCTTTGCGGTGGTAAGTGCGGACGGTTTCGGATACTTCCCTTAAATAATATCTTTGCTCATTTGGAATAATGACATTTTGTTTTTCAACAACAGCATGCTTGGACAAACGCGTCTTCCAGTCAGTGCCAGCTTTTTCGTTGATTTTTTCAAGAAGTACGGCAAAAACAGCATTTGTGCCAGGATCGTTAAATTGGCTGGCAATCGTGCCGTAAACCGGCATCTCGTCTAAATCCTTTTCAAAAAGCATGCGGCTTCGCTGGAATTGCTTTTGCACCTGGCGCTTGGCATCTTCTGAGCCTTTTCGTTCAAATTTATTTATGACAATCAGATCTGCAAAGTCAATCATATCAATCTTCTCAAGCTGGGATGGAGCACCAAATTCGCTGGTCATAACGTACATAGAGACGTCACAAATTTCAGTTATTTCCGCATCCCCTTGCCCGATTCCGCTTGTTTCTACGACGATTAAATCAAAGCCTGCTGCTTTAGCAACAGAGATTGCATCCCTGATTGCCAGCGACAGTTCGGATTTTGACTTCCTTGTCGCTAAGCTTCTCATGTATACACGAGGATTAAAGATGGAATTCATCCGGATTCGGTCACCGAGAAGAGCTCCGCCTGTCTTTTGCTTTGTTGGGTCAACAGAGAGAATAGCGACTTTCTTTTCGGGAACCTCATTGATAAACCGGCGAATCAATTCGTCTGTCAGTGAGCTTTTCCCCGCTCCGCCTGTACCTGTGATGCCGAGGACTGGAACCTGCTTTTCCAGTGACTTTACTTTTTCCATTACAGTATCAAGCGCTGCGGCTGCTTCCTTGTCTGCACTGACATGATGTTCAGCCAACGTAATGAGCCTGGCAACGGCATTCACATTTCCATTTTGAAGGTCCTCGATTTGCTCACTTACCTCTGCAGAGAAGGTTGGGAAGTCACATTCCTCCAGCATCACATTGATCATGCCCTGAAGGCCATTTTGACGGCCATCTTCCGGTGAAAAGATTCTAGCAATCCCATATTCATGGAGCTCTTTTATTTCCTTCGGGATGATGACCCCTCCGCCGCCGCCATAAATACGGATATGGGAAGCACCTCGCTCTTTAAGTAAGTCATACATGTATTTGAAGTATTCGACATGCCCTCCCTGGTAAGAGGAAATCGCAATGCCCTGAACGTCTTCCTGAATCGCCGCATTCACCACTTCTTCAACAGATCGGTTGTGTCCTAGATGAATCACCTCGGCTCCGCTTGCCTGAATGATTCTTCTCATGATGTTGATGGAAGCATCATGGCCATCAAACAGGCTTGAGGCCGTTACAAATCGAACATGATTTTTCGGTCTATATACTTCTGGATTCCCCATTTTACTCCTCCTGTTCTCAATATTGTTTCCCCTTATATGTTTAGCTTGGATACTGCTTCGTCGTTGACATGGATGCCATGGATAAGCAGTTCCGTCTGAAGTTCTATATACTCATCCAGCGTGTACATTTTTCTCAGAGACCAGCGGCGGAACGCCCACATCTGCCCTTGCACAAAAATATTATGGGCAATCATTTGAATCTGGTTTTCTGTCAGCTCCAGTTCCTTATTTTCCACACAGCCGCGAATGATTCGTTCAAACATTTCAACCATCTGGATTTCTTTTTTCAGCACATATGGAAGGGCATCCTTGGACAGCGCCTTGACCTCCTGATACATAACGAGAACCTCATCCTGCAACTCATCAACCACTTTAAAGTAATCCGAAATCCCCGTCTTTAAGCTTTCAAGCGTGCCCCTGTTTGTATCAAGGGCCTTCTGCAGCCGGCTGCTAACCTGGTCGTAGATGCTGTCACAGACAAGATAAAGAACATCTTCCTTTGTGCGGATATATTCATACAAAGTTCCGATACTAAATCCCGCCGCCTTGGCGATTTCCCTTGTGGTCGTCCGGTGAAACCCCTTCTCTATAAAAAGAGTCACAGCCCCCTTAATCATCTGATCCCGGCGCTTCTTCACCAGCCGCTCATCCTTCACCGACGCCTGAACCTCACGTTTCTTCATTTCACCTACCCCTTTAATCAAAAATGGATTCTGGACCTCGCTTTATCGCATCAACGCGAAGGGGGCCTGACCCCCAATGCGTTAACGCTTTAAACCAGCGGGGGTCAGGCCCCCAGTGCGGTAATGCTTTACATTGGCAGGGTGTGTTACCCTTTTATTTTGTTAGCATGCGTGAAATAACGAGGCGCTGAATTTCCTGGGTGCCTTCGTAGATTTGCGTGATTTTGGCATCACGCATGAAGCGCTCTACTGGGTAGTCTTTCGTGTAGCCATATCCGCCAAAGACTTGCACCGCGTCTGTCGTCACTTTCATCGCCGTATCTCCCGCGAAGAGCTTAGACATGGCGGACTCTTTTCCGTATGGAAGTCCTTCCGATTCAAGCCATGCTGCTTGATAGGTTAATAGTCTTGCTGCTTCAACGCTAGTTGCCATATCGGCAAGCTTGAAGCCGACTCCCTGCTGGGTAGCAATTGGCTTGCCGAATTGCACACGCTCTTTTGCATATTCTGTTGCCGCATCCAAGGCACCTTGAGCAATACCCACTGCCTGGGCAGCAATTCCATTGCGTCCGCCATCAAGCGTCATCATCGCAATTTTAAAGCCTTCTCCCACTTCACCTAGCACATTCTCCACAGGCACTTTGCAATTTTCGAAAATAATTTCCGTTGTTGGTGATGAACGGATCCCTAGTTTTTTCTCCTTCTTGCCTACTGAGAAGCCTTCAAATCCTACTTCTACAATAAAAGCCGTTGTTCCGCGATGCTTTTCAGCCGGGTCTGTTAAGGCAAATACAACATAAATGTCTGCCACGCCGCCATTGGTAATGAAAATTTTCGAACCATTTATCACATAGTGATCGCCTTCTAAGCGGGCTGTCGTTTTCATTCCGCCTGCATCTGATCCACTTCCAGGCTCCGTTAATCCATATCCGCCAATTTTCTTTCCCTGTGCCATTGGCTTTAGATACTTTTGCTTTTGCTCTTCATTGCCGAACTTGTAAATTGGCCAGCCTGCCAATGAAGTATGGGCTGATAATGTAACACCTGTTGATGCACAAACTCTTGAAAGTTCTTCAACAGCAATACAGTAGGCTAGGTAATCACTGCCAATGCCGCCGTATTCTTCTGGCCACGGAATGCCTGTCAAACCGAGTTCAGCCATTTTATCAAAGATCTCACGGTCAAAGCGCTCCTGTTCATCGCGCTCTGCTGCCGTTGGAGCCACTTCGTTTTTCGCAAAATCGCGCACCATTTTTCTGATCATTTCATGTTCTTCAGATAACTGAAAGTTCATCTCTTGGTCCCCCTATTTATTCGGACTTTTGGCATTGTTTCTTTGTGTGAAGGTCATTTTTCTTAATCTCGGGTTGGAAATGACCTTCATGGGTTTTATGAAGGTCATTTACCCTCCATTTTCAGCGAACTTTGGCCTTCATCCACTATCTACAATTGCTTGCTTATAACAATCCGCTGAATTTCGCTTGTGCCCTCATAGATTTCGGTTATTTTCGCGTCGCGGAAGTAGCGTTCTACCGGGTATTCTTCCGTGTAGCCGTAGCCCCCGAACACTTGAATGGCTTCTGTTGTGACTTCCACCGCCGTTCTTGAGGCGAACAGCTTGGCAATAGAAGCCTCCTTGCTGCATTTCAGTCCTTTTTGGCGAAGGTCGGCTGCACGATAGATTAATAGCTTTGCAGCTTCAACGGCCGTTGCCATATCAGCTAGCTTGAAGCCAACCCCCTGCATTTGTGCGATCGGCTTGCCAAACTGTACCCGTTCTTTTGCATAATCGACCGCTGCCTCGAGAGCTGCCTCTGCAATTCCTAATGCCTGGGCCGCAATCCCAATACGGCCCACATCAAGGTTTGCCATAGCAATCTTAAACCCTTCGCCTTCCTTGCCCAGAAGATTTTCTGCAGGCACACGCATATCCTCAAAACTAAGCTGAACAGTTCTTGACCCGTGGAGGCCCATTTTTTTCTCATCTTTGCCAATGACAAGGCCCGGAGTCTCTTTTTCAACAATAAAGGCGGAAATCCCCTTGCTACCTTGTGAAGGGTCTGTTGAAGCAAAGACAATATACACATCTGCTTCTCCGCCATTTGTGATGAATACCTTTGAGCCATTGATAACATAATGATCGCCGTCTTTGATGGCCTTCGATTTCAGGCTGGCCGCATCAGACCCAGCGCTAGGCTCGGTCAAGCAAAAGGCGCCAAGATATTCCCCTGCTGCAAGCTTTGGAATATACTTTTGCTTTTGCTCCTCCGTTCCAAAATAAAGAATGGGATTGGTCCCGACAGACGTATGAACGGATAGGATGACCCCAATAGTTGCGCTTACTTTTGACAGCTCATTGATGGCAATAATATAAGAGACAAAGTCCATTTCTGCTCCGCCATATTTAACAGGAACAGGAATCCCCATCAGACCTAGTTGACCCATTTTTTTAAAAATTTCACGCGGGAACTCTCCCTGCTCCATTTTTTCAACAAATGGAGCTATTTCCTTTTCGGCAAAATCGCGGACCATTTTCCTCATCATTTCTTGCTCTTCAGTAAATCTAAGGTTCATGTTATCTCCTCCGGTGGCTGTCATATGTTCAATCACGGGTCAAATCAGTGGCAAGTTATTCGTACGTATAGAAGCCTCTGCCCGTTTTCTTGCCGAGCCAGCCGGCTTTTACATATTTTCTTAAAAGCGGACATGGGCGATATTTATCATCACCGAAGCCTTCATGCAGGGTTTCCATAATATATAGGCATGTATCAAGGCCGATAAAATCGGCTAATGTTAATGGTCCCATCGGATGATTCATGCCAAGCTTCATGACTTCATCAATCGCTTCCTTTGAAGCGACTCCTTCATAAAGCGTGAAAATGGCTTCATTGATCATCGGCATCAGCACTCTATTTGAAACAAAACCTGGAAAGTCATTGACTTCTACCGGAACCTTTTTCAGCGCCTTTGTTGTATCCTCAATCGTTTGATAGACTTCATCAGCTGTTGCCAGGCCGCGGATAATTTCTACAAGCTTCATGACGGGAACCGGGTTCATAAAATGCATACCGATTACTTTTTCCGGGCGCTTGGTTGCTGCGGCAATTTCAGTGATTGGCAGCGAGGATGTATTGCTTGCTAAAATGGCATGTTCAGGAGCAATTTCATCCAGCTGGCCAAAGATCTTTGTTTTTATTTCCATATTCTCCACAGCAGCCTCAATAATCAGGTCAGCGTCTTTTGCATCATTCAAATCTGTCGAAGGAGTCAGGTTGCCTAGGACTCCCTCCATTTGTTCAGCCGTCATCCGTTCTTTTTCAACCTGGCGGGACAGGTTCTTTTTGATTACCCCAAGGCCGCGCTCAACGAATTCTGGCTTCAAATCATTTAGAAGCACGCTGTATCCTGCTTGTGCACAAACCTGAGCAATCCCTGAACCCATTTGTCCTGCGCCAATGACCATGATTTTTTGTATATTCATTTCGATTCCCCCACTGCAAAAAGTTTAGTTTTTTGGTACCTCTATCATGATTGCATCCCCTTGACCGCCTCCGCTGCAGATGGCTGCAATGCCAATTCCACCGCCGCGGCGCTTCAGTTCATGCATTAACGTTAAAATAATTCTTGCTCCGCTTGCCCCAATTGGATGTCCGAGAGCAACTGCACCGCCGTTTACATTGACCTTATCAAGATCAAGGCCTGCAATTTTTCCGCTTGTTAAAGCAACTGCAGCAAATGCTTCATTAATTTCAAATAAATCAATGTCATTAACCGTTTTCCCTGTTTTTTCAAGCAATTCATTGATGACAATCCCCGGGGTTTTCGGGAAGTCCTTTGCCTCCACAGCAACCGCTGTATGACCTAAAATCACAGCGGCAGGCTGTCTTCCTTCTTTTGCCGCTCTTTCTTCGCTCATAAGCACTAACGCAGCTGCACCGTCATTAACGCCTGGCGCATTTCCAGCTGTAATCGTTCCGCCAGCTCCAAATGCAGAGCCAAGCTTAGTCAATTTTTCCAATGAAGTATCTCTTCTTGGTGATTCATCCTCTGATACTACAATAGGAGCACCTTTTCTTTGCGGCACTTCTACCGGAACAATTTCCTCT
>Ga0182742_1000917_pt1 | contig 41281 bp, 28 predicted proteins | sample eDN5th37CBELigMG_FD_128880 | JGI IMG/M metagenome (GOLD analysis project Ga0182742, IMG submission 128880) | Enriched Miracle-Growth compost microbial communities from Emeryville, California, USA - eDNA 5th pass 37_C BE-Lig MG (version 2)... ... | reverse complement strand
TAATCAATTCAGGTCTATGGATCTAATCAATTCAGGTCTATGGATCTAATCAATTCAGGTCTATGGATCTAATCAATTCAGGTCTATGGATCTAATCAATTCAGGTCTATGGATCTAATCAATCTCAGGAATGTGACAATCCAATGGATACATATAGATTAGTTCTCTCAATCCTCAGAGAGTAACAATATATCCTCCCATACATTCTCAGCACATCCTCTAGAACACCTTCGCTCAGATCTAACAATACATAATCTCAGGAATAGATGAACTAACAGCCTCCGTGATCCCATAGTGATTGAATTACTCCCAATTGCACTCAGGGTTCATAAAGGATACATAACTAACAGAGTGAATGATATCATCAATAGATTCAATGATATAATTGTAACACTAATATGTGACTCTCTCCCATCACTTCAACAGATCTAAGCTGTGAGGATGAGATGATCTAGAATACTAAGAGCTGAAGTCTTCAGAGATGAATTAGGTTCATTCATGAGCATATCTCTAATCACTAAGGTATCGAATAGAATGACCTCAGAGCCTACAATGCTAGACTCATATAGACTCAAGAGGAAGAGGAGATCTTCTCCTGACTTGTATAATCCAATGGGATCTTGAAGGATCTTATTATGATTGTCCCTGATATCCTCAGGAGTTAATGAGATGAATAGTCTATTCCTCTTGTAATGTCTCCTTAATTCTTCTACAACTGAGGGAGTTGAGTATGTATTGAAGATCCTGGATATCATGATAATATCTCCACAAGCTATAGGCTTAGTCTGTTGATATCTCTCAGGGTAACTAATCCTTGTAAGTCTAGTGAAGAGAGAGTTAGGTCCTCTGGGGTTCACCACAGACTCTAGGAGGGAGGATAGTTGATTAGAAGTAACATAGCCATCTGAATAGAACTTCCTGGATATATCATGTTCTACTGGACTGTAACATCTATCACTCATGTAACTGGAGAGGATGTCAATGATAGGATATGTCAGTTGGTTCAGTGTTAGTCTGTTGTATTCAATAGTGATCATCTCTAGATTATCTAGGATGTAAGCTTCAGATCTATCATCCAAGGACAGAATGGCGGTAAGAGCTGGATACTTGTATCTCTTGAATGCCTCAGGGATTAGATCTAGGCATACCGTGCATTCTGTCTCAGTTAGTATGTGAATAATCAATTGAGGATAATCTAGGATCATTGAGGGATTCTCGAGGTAATCACATACATCAGATCTGGGAGGAAGGAGATTGACGATAGACTGTGATTCTCTTGAATGCTTCCCTAGACTCAACGATAGAAGCTGGCGCAGATCCAGGGATGATACTTGATCCTTACAGAGGTCATGTATATCTGAGATAATCTGAGATCTATCAATACCATCATTCTTCTCAAGGATATACTTGATATAATTACCCTCGGCGATAACTAGATCGGGGCATCTCAGTATCATCCTCAGAGCCTTGGAGTTGTTGGAATTAATACAAGCTATGGTTAGGAGATATGAATCTACCCTCGAGTAGATATCGAAGTACTTCAAGATCAGGGATAACTCATGTAATCTATTCTGTTGAACCAGTGATATGAGTAAGGGATTGGGGTCCTGTATTCTAGATCTGAAGTGTATTGAGTTGATGAGGAATCTGGAAGTCTCGTAATCAGGGGACAGGAGCAATAGAGATATACACTCATAACCTGTCACTCGACTCATTGATTCCTCTGTTAGTAGGAGATCTAACTGAGTAAGGTCTGAATTAATGACATACGGTGACAACATCATTTCATGAGCTTAGATCAACTTCTCCGTGTCTGTGAAATTCTCCCATGACCTTCTACGATTCATTGGCCTTGTCAGTAATTGAGGCTATATCTACATGGAATCACGACTTGATGTCTTCATTGTTACTAGACCATGCATCAATATATGGTGTATATTACCCCGATGGTGATGATGCATTGTCTCTATTGGAATATACCAGAAGATCCATCCATGTCTCCGAAGTTGACTCAGCATTACTTAAGCTTATGTCATGTAGATCTAATGTGAGAGTCTGGGAGTTAATGTCATTCGCCGCTAATCACCCAGAGTTATATCAATGGAGGAGGTATGATCCTGATGAACTAATGGGATCACTGACTAGATGTGATATTAGTAAGTATCCTCCTGAGGTGATATCATTATTAGTGAGAGAGGATCTTGAGATTGGATCCATAACTCTCCTAGAATCCTTGAACACATATCTGCTCAGAATGAGAGTGAGATGGTATGAACTCAGACTCTCTCTACATGATTCCATGCTTAGAACTAATATCCCTCCAATACATAGAAGGAGGCTAGGCTATGAGATTCATAAGATTAGACAATCTATGGCTCCAGATCTAAGATTATCTGTCAATTGCTTGTTATCTTCATTGCCTGTAAGTGAGAGTGCCACGATATACTCCCGTCACTACAGGACATCAAGTATTAAATGCAATATATAATAGTAATTAATTACGTCAGTCCCTCTAGGATTATATGCTACTGACGTAATTATGTTAGTTCTCATTACATTACTTGATTGTTGGTATGTAATGAGATCAATCTCACTCTGTTGATGACAGGAATTAATCCATGTGATGAATCCATATAATCTACTCATTAACTGCTTCGTTGAATACATTACAACTCAACAACAGCATACCATCTTCATTACAAGTCAGCAACGACATAACAATTAACAATACATCAGTTCATTGAGTCTATCTGATGTATTGATTATATCTCTCCTTCCACTATTGCATCATACAGAGAAGTCTTCAACAATAACTCTACTAACTAAGTTATCAGAGAGTCTGGGCCTATTAGCTAGGGATGCTGTCACTGGGGTTCTCGCCCCTGAATATCTCTGAGGAGCTACAATGTTCGATGATATGAGATTACGTCCAGAGTCGGGATACTTACTAACATCTCTAGCGTTGGAATAATCCAGAATATTCAAGTAATATGTCCCTGTGCTGTTACGATATCTTCCCTCTGATGACTTATTGTCTATCTTGTAACTTGATAGGTAGTTAACAACTGAAGCAACTGAAGGGAACTTGAGAAGATTGATGGAATCCACAACACCATCCGATATCACTGTCTCAATGGCTATGATACTCCCTGGATTCTCTAATTGGTCAGTATAATGAGACACCAGAAGATTGTCTGTAGTTGTAGGCCTAGACTCTAAGGCTCTAGATCTTGTAATATTACCTATATTCATGAGATTTCAATCTATGGAGGATACAATCACGCGGTAAATGACTTTCATGACCTTCACAGACCTTGTGCTCTCCTTCAATGCTCCTGAGACTTGGAAGCATGTATTCCAGAATGCTAGGCTTGAGTTATTGAATGTAGCTAGAGTGATAGATAGAGTTGAGAAGGAAGATAGATTGGCTTCATATCCTTCAAGGAACTTAGTCTTCAATGCCTTCGAGCTAACTCCATTAGATCAAGTCAAGGTTGTCATCATAGGACAAGATCCTTACCATGATACACTTCCCAATGGATATCCAAGAGCTCAAGGGCTATCGTTCTCATCTCCAACATATGCCAATGTTCCACCGTCTCTCAGAACAATCTACAGAGAGATTAATAGAACATATCCACACTTCATCCCTCCACAGCATGGAGACTTAACATCTTGGTCTAGACAGGGAGTTCTCTTGTTGAATACATGTCTAACTGTTAAGCCAGGCCAAGCAGGTTCACACAAGAAGATCTGGTATCCATTCATTAGTAAGGTATTAGCTGCTATATCTGAAGTTAATCCTGAGTGCATCTTCCTTCTCTGGGGAAGGCAAGCCACTAACATTGAAGGTATGATAGGATCCAGATCCATTATCTTCAAGTGTGATCACCCTAGTCCCCTTGCTAGGAACTCTAACTTCGTGGGATCTAATCACTTCATTCTAGCGAATAACGAACTAATGAAGAGAGGATTAACTCCCATAGATTGGACATCTAACGCTGAACTATGAGATTGATTGAGATATTGTAATTACATAACACATCATTGAATGAATGTGCTATGCTATTATGAGTGATGTTGAATACATTAGTGTTCCCGAGTAGATTGTTACTATCTGAGGCCTCTAATCTTGTCTTAGTTGATTAGAGTTGTCCTCGCATCGGTAGAGATAATGTAGTGATCATGGGATTATTCAGATGTAATGTTGAATTCACAGCATAGAATGAGTCTATCATAACCTTACAGTGATATCATTAATCTCATAGAGTCACACTATAGTCAACTGATTGCCTCATGGACATCCTAAGTATTATGTAGGTATCATTGGGTGTGTTCAGTGTATCTGATCTATAGACGAGATTAGCATCTAATTGAGATGAAGGTAGGTTAGCTCTCCAGAGGTTGAAGATCATTGGAGGCTATGAGATTATGACTTGATCCTACTGGATGATTAATTCGTTCTATATTAGATAGTGTCTCAGTGATCTGAAGGTGATCCACTAACTGTACTAGTAATTGAATCAATAGATCTTGTAGTCATTGCATTAATCTTACAATCTAGCGGATGATGTGAGGATCCCCTGGTGGATGACAGCCTTACAGAGGGTTATTCAGACATATTGAGTGTACTTGAGATATAGGTGAGAATTGGATCCAACCAAGGTGAGGATGGATTAGTTCCCCAGAGGTTGAGGATCATGAGATATAGCGAGAATTAGACTTGATTCTGGGGGGATGATTAATTCGTTCTATACTTGATAGTGACTGAATGATCTGGATGTAATCCACCAACTGCTTCAATAATTGCATAGCCCTTCGGGTGTAGCGTTCGATTCCGATCACAGATCGGATCGATTACATCAACTGATAATATCATCAGTGTAATGATCTTACATATTGATCGATCATGTTCGAATCCCTCCGTGAGTTACACCCTTACAGAGGGGTTATCGAACAATATCAGTGTACTTGAAGTATAGGTGAGAATGACATCCAACCAAGGTGGCAATAACTCAATCTCTCCAGACTTCGAGACCATGTCATAATGTACAATATATCATCATGCTCTCACATCTGAATTAATCACATGTTCTGAATAGCAACAACATTCATTCTATGTCATTGCATAGAGTTATGAGATTATGTCACTATATCCCTGAAGGTGACATAATCTATAATTCTCATTAGTCACGATAATCTCGCGTACTAGCTAAGTGAATGTAATCATTGGGGTGATACAGTATATGTTGATTAATTGCATTGACCGTCAGATACGTTCTCTACAATTACAATTAATCCACATATCCTGGAATGATCTATCTCTGAGAGATTGAGACATGGATTAGATGGTAATATTGTTCCTCAGATCTCATCTAATCTCCCATTCTGAGAGGGAATGAACTAATAGGTTACATAGTATAGTATGTATTAATCTCTGGGATATGTGAGATTCTGGTCCTAATCTATGATCTCAATTGTAATGTACACATCTAGTAGTGCATACATTAATCCATTGATTCCCTATGTGATTGGATAATTACAGTAATCATCTAATCCATATATTATCAATATTAACTGAAGGTTATTGAATTCATTAGTTGTTCAGATATACACACCAACTATCTGAGGTAATATGTAGAGGATGGATTAACGCCTCACTATCTCAAGTAATACACTTCAATTGTTGATTCAACAGGCATCACATGATCTAACTGTCTGCTGTAGTATACTCTAAGTATTACATGACAATCTATTGGTTCATTCTCTCTCAGAATAGGAGATTAGATGAGATCTGGAGGAACAATATTACTATCTGATCTATGATGGAATACATTGATACATTAGAATTCTAGAGCCTGTATGGATTGAATAATTGTATTAACTATGTGCAATGTATATGTAATTGTCTTGTCCCCAATTATATACATGTATCATTACATCGACCTTCTGAGATGTATCTACTAACCTATCGACACTATTACATCCCAAGATCTACTATATCCTACAGATTGAGACATGGATTAGATGGTAATATTGTTCCTCAGATCTCATCTAATCTCCCATTCTGAGGGGGGAATGAACTGATAGATTAGAATGTAACCATGAGATGAATCAGTGAGGAATACAGATCATATGATAGTGTGAGATTATATGATTGAAGGATATATCCCCAGGAGCTAATACATTAACATACTGCTATACAACAATACTATAACAATGTAATGTCTATCCATATAACCATTGTAATTATTACAATATTCATTACATAATATATGACCACAGATATAGGTTATACATTAGTTCGGCACCTCTCAAGAGATTAGATTATTGAATCCATCTCAGCACAATATAATGTAATTGGAATTGTAGAACTTAATAATTAATAGCATCACTGTAATGAATCATGCTATCATCAATATCTCTCGTATACTATTCTGTTATTGTTCTGCCCATGAGATCTATACCTATCAATCATATAATCACGAAGTATCACATGATCTAACATACTACCATGCATGATGATATCATACTACCTCAATCTATTAGTTCATTCCCTCTCAGAATGGGAGATTAGATGAGATCTGAGGAACGATGTCACTATCTAATCTATGTCTCAATCTCTCAGGGACAGATCATTCCAGGATATGTGGATTAATTGTAATTGTAGAGAACATATCTGACAGTCAATGCATTGTTGACAACAATTGGGCATATGTTGAATAATTGCATCAACTATATTATGAGTATATTATGATTATCTAATCTCTATTGATGATTGCTCTAATACTCCAATAATACATGTATTACTTCATAATCTCTGTATCATTGCACTGACATAGACTTGACCATGGAATATATACTCTTCAATTATATGACTTGATACTATTCCAAGTTACAACTATGCTATTGTGTCTATCTCAAGATTACGTTCTAATCTATTGGTTCATTCTCTCTCAGAATGGGAGATTAGATGAGATCTGGGGAAGTATATCACACTGTAGGAGTATGTCCCTATTGGCTGGACTGATATAGTTCAAGACTCATATTACTTCATAGATTAGTAGATCCAGACCATGCAGTTAATACATTAATCCTCCTGGCATACATAGACTATTGCTATTGCATTAACTGGATGAGTTGTATATACAATTATCTTACATAGCTAGATCTGTAACTTAACTATCTCGACCGGTTCAGGACTATTCTAGATTGTAGTATACTTCCTCAGATCTCATCTAATCTCCCATTCTGAGAGGGAATGAATCAACAGAATAGAACATGATCATAGTGTTGAATATGCTACAGTATTAGATCCAGGATGTAACGTAGATTATAGAATTATAGAGTATATATCCTATGGTCAATGCATCAATTATAGCCTCTGGAGATAACATTAATAGTATCACTGATCTAGTCTATTGGTGATAACATTCATTATCTCAAGAGATATCAATTACTTCATAGGACCCCTAGAGTAGATGTAATAATCTATGATCTGTGGAATATTATAACAATGCATAACCCTTAGAATAGGTCATGTATTGAGTGATAAGTAGATTAATAATTATATATTACTGCCTGTATGAGCATTACATTACTATAGTACTACCAGCCAGAGATGTAATAATACATGAGCTATGAGATGTATACTCCTCAATCATGGAATATTATGGAATGATATGATTCAGTCTACCTGTTGATTCATCTCATGGTTACATCCCAATCTATTGATTCATTCCCTCTCAGAATGGGAGATTAGATGAGATCTGAGGAAGTATACTACAATCTAGAATATCCTTGAACCTCTGAGATGTGATTGATTCTGGATTAGCTATAATGATAGTAATTGTAGAGAACATACCCGACAGTTAGAGCATTAGTTAAGTATATACGTTGGTACTGTCGATAATTACATCATATGCACAGTATAGGTGATGTAATGATCTGATAGTTATCAGTGATTACTCTCATGAATTAGGGAGTAGTTGTGATATTATGAAGCAATCAGATACTACAATATTACATGAACTGTTGGATGTATACTCTTCAATAATAACCTAACATTGATCTGAGAATTAGATGATATCCTCAGAGGTCTAGAGTAACATGATATAATCTTGAATTCAATAGACATATGAACTTAATCATTGATGCAGCAATCTCAATTATACCATTAATATCTTAATATTGAATGATTATGTGAGTTACATGAGATATTGAAGTGATGTGGGATGGTAGATGTATTATCTGAGTGAGCCTTCTGATGGTAACATTACTTAGATACAAGGATGTAATGAACTAACCTAGTGTAGGATTGAATTGATCTATGGGCTCTGCCTTCTGAGAATGTTACATGACTCCATCATTCATGATGAAGCTATGCTGTTGTGATTGTTGATCTAGTTGCTAATAGCCGAACTGTTGGATGGTAGGGATATTAACTAACGCATTCAATTCTGGAGCTATCTTATTTACAAGGAAGTTAACCTCTTGAGGCTGTGCTGTTGCATAAGCTTGCATGATAACTCTAGTAGCCTTGTCCCTGATGAATTGATCCTTGTTAGCATTGAATGTGTTAATCCAATATTCCAATTGTTCTCTCGTAGGGTTAGCAGGGATTTGTTGTCCAAGCTGTTCAGCAATAGTACCGATGGGGTTCCCATTGTAACTATCGATAACTTCATTCTTGATGAATGTCTCAATAGTCTCATTGTTCAGGATTGTTATGGTCTGTGTAGGAGCAGCGGTAACAACTTCATAGTCTAATGTTCCTCGAGGCCTTGATTCTAATGTTGCTGCATTCATGGATTCAACGAGTTCATCTACATCTTGTCTTCTCTTGCCTCTGCCTCTACCTGTTGCTCTCGATTCTCTCTGTTGTTGCCAGTTAACACCTCTAGTGCCTCCTCTCTCAACTCTCTCACTAACCTGTTGTCTGGCAATATCGGTGAATGATCTAAGTCCGGAAGGTTGTTGCAATTGAATGCCTGGTCTGATCAGGTTACGAAGTTGTGTTGCATTCAGTGCTTCCTTACCTGTGGCTGATAGCTCTTGAAGTCTCTCAGGGGAGATGTATATTCTTCCATCTGCCTCTACACGTTCTCTCTCAGTCATTCCCTCAACTTCAGGACCTCTCCTTGTTGGAGTGATAGCAACCGATGTGATTCTGGATGGTGTTCTCGGTTGAACTGTTGATCTGGGTTGAACAGATGAAGCTTGAGAAGGGTATCTCATTGAAGGGAGAGCAACCGAAGTACGTATGCTTCCAACAATATTGGGTGTGTATAGATCCATTGGAGTTACGGTAGTTGATCTGATAGGACTTGGGGTAGTGCGCATAGTGGACATTGGCTGATACTGCGGGGTATATGTAGCGTTCATTCTGGATTGAATAACTGGTGTGGATATAGATCTCTGTTGATTACCTGAGTTATTTGCGGTAGTAAGACTGGAAGGAGTTGTCACAGAGAGGGTAGATCTCGAGGGTGTACGGATGGATGTTCTATTGATCTGTCTCAGAGGAGAGGATGTAACACCACCTGGAGGAGGACCTAATCTAACTGGAGATGCCCTCAGAGCCGTAGTTGTTGGTACTGTAGGGACTCGAGGTAGAGATGAGTATAGACTTGTGGTAGCTTGAGGTAGAGTTGATATCTCTCTTCTGGAGCTATCTATCATAGACTGAGTGGTAGCTGCTATCACTTGAGCATTGTTGGAGGGTTGGGCTAGAGATGATGTCCTATTGGCAACGGTAGAGTCATACGGAACTTCCACAGAATCTTGAATTATCTGTTGTAACGAAGGCTGAGGGGCTACGAGACCTGTCCCAGAGCCCAGGGGAATGAACCCTGAACCTTGTCTGGTGACTATCTCATACTCTTCATCAGATAGATCTTCATCTGATAGGTCTTCCTCAGATAGTTCATCTCTGTACAATACATCAGAAGTATCTGAGATATCTGACCTAGAACTGAGAGGAGATCCGGAATAACTATCGGAATCATCAGATATACTCGAGGATGGACTGTAGAATACTTCAGTTCTAGGAAGAGCTCTGTTGTACATCTCTGCTTGGAGAGTGCTGGGCTGTTGAGATACTGTTGTAGGTACCATCACAGAAGTTGTGGGTATAGGAGTATATGGCACTGTGACAATTGGAGAGTTAACGGAGATTGATGAACGATCATTCACAGGGATAGTACCGTAAGGTCTCCCTGATCCGGCATTCTGAATAGTGCCTTGTACTTGGAAGCTCATTATTTACATGTAATGGGCCAAAATAGGCGTATTCAAGAGAATGTCTGAAGAGCAAGCAATTGAGAATATTGGTAAGTCCAGATTCAAGAAGAGATCACTAACACCTGAACAAGTGGCTCTAGATAAGTTACGATCCGCGATAACCCCTAGAATACCAGAGGATAGACGCAATGAGTATCTTGAGAGAGTATCCCAACTACCTAATCTGAGATATATGAACATGGATAGACTGGCAACAGCCATAGTCCTAGTCGACAGAATCTATGAGAATATAGGGTCTTACTCTCCATCTCCATTACAATATGGAGCTGCTGAGAGGGGCTTAGTGGGAGGTTCTCCTGATGATCCCAATGTTCGTAGGACAAGAGAGAACCTATTCTCATACTCTACTATCATTACTAGATTGATGACTGAAGGATCTCTGTGATATGATTAATATATGATCTAACTGAGAAGATGAACTAATACGATACATTATCCTGACATAACGTAGGGTGAATCCATAATATACACATCTATAGATAATTACCTTCAAGTAGTTACCTATACCGCATGACTCCATGGCATAGTTTCCTCCTAAAATGACCTCCAAGCTTGAATCAATTCTCTCAGAGAGAAGAGTTAGGGGATCGGAGCAATATACTCACATCAATCCATCAAGATCCATCAGATATAACCTATCAGGTGCTGATCTGGCTTCATTCTGGAAGGAATACATTGAGGTAATTGATACCAATTGGGACTGTGATCTCCATATTGCTGAGAGAGTGAAGGAACATAATCATATCATAGCTGATTGTACTCTCAACTTCGTTAACTTCGACATGGATAACTATACAACATCCTTCGCCTTAGCTGTTGCAGGGATATATCAGGATGTAATCGACGAGTGTTATGATCTCAGAGAGCAGTGGTACTCTGCAGGTATTCTACTCGAGTCGAATGTACCTGAGGAGTCATCTGCTGTTAGGTTCAGTATTCACTTCCCTTACATTAAGGTTGATATTGCAGAATTCGAGGACATTGTTAAGCCTAAGATTATCAACAAGCTGAGATCTGAGAATGTCCTAGCCATGTTGGAATCACAACCTACTAATGATTGGGATAGTATCATCAAGCCGTTAGTTGACAGATCTGGACCCTTGCCTCAATTCCTCTACGGAAGTACAAGAGATGGCAGGGATAGGAAGTTATTCTTCCATGGTGTCATCCCTCCATCAATCAATAGGTATGATATTGAGAGTGTTGATCTTACTGACTTCGATCTTGCTGAGTCATTCAAGCATACCAATCATAGAATGTTCATTGGGGACTTACCGAAGGATTCATTCAACGATCTTGTAGCATATGAATCCACTCTAGCTCTCATATTATCCGTAGATTATTGGTCCATCACCACAGATATGAAGATGAGTTACCGAGAGAGGCAAGCTGTTAGGAGAATAACACCGAAGGGACATCACACACCCACACATCATTCTGCATTGATGGAGGATGAATCAGATGAGGACTTAGCCGAGAGATTCCTTCGAATGTTGAATAGACAGGTTAGGGCAGTTCATGAATATTCCAGAATGGATGTTGGAATGGCTCTCTTCAATGTGTTCTCTGGATCTCACAAGGGTCTAGAATTATGGAGAACATTCTGTGATGGTATTGTAGACTCAGAGACTATGGAGTTATTAGATAGCTCATATCAATCATTCATCACTGATAATAACGTTACATTGAAGACTCTAGCGTGGTATGCAAGGATTGACAGACCTGACGACTACGCTGATTGGCATAGATTGTGGACTATCCCTAAGATGATTAGAGCTGCAGGACTATTAGATTGTGATGTTGCTGAAGCATTCTACAGATGCTATTGGCTTGACTTCGTCTGTGCTTCAGTTGCTAACAAGAGATGGTATATGTTCTCAGATCATAGATGGAAGCTATTAGATAGAGGTGTTGACGTGAAGGCATACATGTCCGGAGACTTCAAGAGTAGGTTCGAACAATTAAGGACTGAAGTGTCTATGAATGTTCAAGAGTGTACAGATCCTATGGAGAAGGGTAGACTGGAAGCTATCATCAAGGGCTATTCTGACCTTATCAAGAAGCTAGGTAATAATAGATTCAAGGCTACATTACTAGATGAATGCCAAGGTAAGTTCCATGATGATCAATTCTGCTCGAAGCTAGACTCTGATCCCTCATTGGTAGGTGTGATGAATGCGGTTGTTCAGACATGTTCAGATAGAGCTATAGTTAGAGATGGTAAGCCTGAAGACTTCGTATCTAAGAAGGCATTCTCCAACTGGGATGTATCCTTGAATGATGATCATCCTGTGGTGAAGGCAGTCCAGAAGTGGTTCAATCAGATGTTCCCTGATCCAGAACTATGCCATTATGCTTGGAAGTTATTCTCTTCATTCCTCTTCGGTCGTAATGCTGAGAAGATCTGGCCTGTTCTCTCTGGAGGTGGTGATAACTCTAAGTCTATGTTGAAGAAGGGCTTGGAAGCAACCCTAGGTCCTTACGTTGTTACTCTTCCAACATCCATTCTATCAGGTAGAAGAACTAACAGTTCAGGGCCAAGTCCGGAATTGGCACAGGCTAATGGATCTCATGTTGCATTCCTTCAAGAACCTGATGCTGATGATGCTATGAAGGGAGGAGTTATCAAGGAATTAACCGGAGGTGATTCATTCTTCGCTAGATTCCTTAATGAGAACGGAGGATCAGTTACAGCTACATTCACTCTTGTTCTTCTGTGTAATAAGATTCCTATCATTCCTAACTGTGACAAGGCTGTGAAGAATAGAATGAGAGTGCTTCCCTTCCTGTCTACATGGGTTAAGTATGGAGCTCCCAAGACAGAAGAAGAACAGATGGCTAAGAGAACATTCCCCATGGATAAGACCTTCGAACGTAGAATCCCGGGATTAGCTCGAGGAATACTATATATGCTTGTGAAGTACTATGCAATCTATAAGGAAGAAGGTCTCGTAGAACCTAAGGCTATTGTTGATTACACTACTAAGTATTGGGATGAGAATGATCCATATCATCAATTCATTACTAGATGCATTGAAGCTGTTCAGATTGAGGATGATGATGGTAATGTCGTCCCTAATACCTCAGTCAGCTTAGATATTCAGACTGTTGTCGATGAATTCACATCATGGTACAAGAGATCATTCACAGGTGTTAAGTGCCCATTATCTTCAACGATTATTCATGAGATATCAGCTAGAATGGGTGAACCTACAAGCATAGGTTGGTCAGCTATTAGGATTAAGCAAGCTATTCCATCTATGTTCCATTCAACTCCATCTAAGTCTCTAATGACTAAGGCTGCTACACCTATGATTAATAGACAATTATCATCTATGGCTCAGCCTCAACCTTATATATCTCCTATTCCTAGTAGATCAAGCCAGGCATATACCGAAGTTAAGAATACACCTACACATCCCCAGTTGATCGAGGATCAGAAGAGACCAACACAGGGATATAAGCTTCCAAGCCCTGTAGTTCAATCACCTTCATTACCCACACCTAAGTATATTAGAATTAGTCCAGCTCCATCCCATAATCCTTGAGAGTTGTTGAGATGAATAGCTCAGATTATATAACATGAATACATTACCTGTTCAGAAGATAATGCCTTCAATAGATCAATTAATTGCTACCTTGGTAGAGAGTTCGATGCTATCTTGATTAGTTGTTATATGTTAGATGGATGAATATACCCAGATGTTGATTGTTGTGTCATCTCATGAGTTGTAATTGAATGTATGTAAGCTTGGATTGATTCAATAGATTGAATGAATGATGTAAGCTGAGTAGGTTATCGATTATGAACATATCTCCCATAGCGAGATTGCATCCATAGGTCTATCATGAACATCAGGGATTAACTGGTAGATTGGTGGTTAGATCTTAGATGTGTGGATAGCAGTTGATATCATTAGTCCATACTATGGCATTGAATCAATTAATCTACTACATCACATGTAACATCAGGGATTAACTACCGAATTGATTGATGTAGTAGATCCGATCTGATCAGATATGTAGATATTCAATGAAGTATACTATGGCATTGAATCAATTAATCTACTACATCGGATGTCATTGAAGTAACATGATACGAGTATGAATGTTGATTATATCCAACCTGTGAGACAATAATGTATGGACAACATTCTAACGGGTCCAGTCAGAGGGAACACAGACATTACACGAATGTGATGTATGGTGATAAGTAGAGGATCTAGTTACTTACATTACCAGGCATTATGACCTTCTGAGGTAGCTTCCATCCTAAGTCTATGTTGTTCTCTTCAACGTATTGAATAATTAAGTCAATTAGCTCATATCTCTTCATGTCCATCATTAATCTAATCACGAAGGGTTGAATAATGAACTTATGTCTCTTAGGTAACTCATCCTTGAAGAATTGAATATTATTGCTCTCAATGTGTTGGGTTAGATCTCTCATAGTGACCGTTGCTTCCCTGGGTAGGTAACATGTAGGTATCATTTGTTATGACTGTGCTCAGTAATTGATTAATCATGAGGAAAGGCAGTAACAATGTCATTAGAATTCCAATCATATCCCGAAGGACAAGTGTATCCGGAGATACTCAGGGCATTACAATCTATTCCTGTAGAGGATGCATTGCTATTGATTAGTAATGGTGAGATTGATATACCTTCAGATCAATACTTCAATTATGTTAATGCTCTAGTTCCTTCTGATATAGATCTAACGAAGATCACGAATAGAGATAAGCTCAGTTCCGCCTGGGACAACTTCGCAGCTCAGGGGATGAATGATATAGCCTCTCAGATCTATTACGTTCTGGGTATGTTCATTGATATTAACTCTCAGATGCTAGATAGTTATGCTCCAGGTCTTATCAGAACAATGTATGAGGATGGTTACTTGAGAATGCTAGACTTCTATGATCTTCTTGGATACGCTATCAGGAGTAATGACTCTGAGCTTGTAGACTTAATCTTAGCTTCTAACCCAGATATGGTAATAACAGATAGCATATACATACAGGATCTGATTATGGATGACTTGACAAGGAGAGATGTGAGAGTATCCGTTCTATCTAGAATACCCATTGTGGATAATGATGTATTGATCAGAGCTGCTTCCAGAGGTAATCTAGCGGGAATCAAGGACGTACTCGCTTACTACACTACATCTGATGAAGTATTGAATGACATAGTACAAGAGCTCATTAGATCCTTCGATGGAGTACTTACTACAGATATCATGGATGTGATCAGATACTCAGCAGAGAGAATAGATCTAAGCTTCATTCCCCCTCTGGATAGCTTGAGTGATTCATTATTCCAAGCCAAGAACGATATATTAGCTGATTGGTGATGTTGCTTATCCCTGTAATATGTGTGTGCGTGTCCGGTCACGAATTGTTAATATCACAGGACTAAATGAATGATCTATTGAGTATAGCGTTGGATGAATTAGATACATTAATTAACAATTACTATCTGATTCTAAGTGATATTGAAGGTAGCACAGATAATACAGAACTACTAGAATTACTTCAACCTATGTCTAATGTAGATATCTATCAAGAAGCGAATAATGTATCACCATTGGCATTGCTTGAACAATTAACCATTGACATCAATAACAAGAGAGAATATATCAATAGACTAATATCCCTTGGAGCAACTCCTGATAGAGATATCACTGCGTTAATGAGTTAATATTACGTATAGATTGTGACTCCCACATAGCTCGGAGTCATGATCTGCATCGCTTCGCCTTAAATTAATTATATGGCTGTAAATATGAGCCAATTATCTGCTGTTCTTAATGGTTACGATCAAGTAGCACCCTTCGATCAAGGAGAACTAATTAATCTTGTAGCTGACTATACACAGGTTGATCCTGCTACTGTGGACTACAACAGAGCAAGAGATTATATCTTAGAGTTTGAACCTAATGTTGATGCTATTGAGTACAGTCCATTGAGAACTGCCCTAGAGGGAGCTGGAGTAGATTTCACATCCACATATATCCTCAATGATGATGTATATGGTATCGCTAATGAATTAGTCGAGAGAGGCCTTCTAACTCAAGAGGAGATTGACTGGACAGCTCTACCTGAAGGAGGACAGGATCCAGAGAGATTAGCTTATGTCTCTAGTCTTCTACCCCTTAGATTGAGTATTCCTGAATACGCTGCGGCTTATGATCAAGCCCTTCAGGAAGGTACAGATAATGCAGTAACAAGAATTGACTCATTCTTCAGACAAGTACACAATGGATTGGGTCCTGAGAACTTCATCAATTGGACTCCCACTCCTGTCACAATCCCCGTAACTGTACAAGATAGCTCTGATATTCCCTCAGATCTTGCTCTGGCTGTTAATGCATTGGCATCTGATGTAGATAATATTACATTAGACTCCGTAGTTGGAACTGAGCAGACACCCGTACTTGCGTCTCCAGCAGCTCAACAGATTATTGGTTCTCCTGTGAGATCTCCAAGTGCTGTTAGAACTCAATCTCCCAGACAAGCAGCTATGTTAGGTTCATTGGGCCAACAACCTTCTAGTCCTGTGAGATCTGTAAGTCCAAGCAGATTATCACCTACGAGATTATCCCCTCAGAGACAATCTCCATTCATTAGTCAGGAGCCTGAGTTAACCACTATCCCTGCGGCTGGATTGAGTAATATTGTCGTTCAGAATGAAGTGCCTAGATCTCCATCTCCTGTCAGATTATCCCCTCAGACTCAAGTTAATCTTCCAACTATTCCATCCCCTGGAGTAAGCAATGTAGCAATAACTCTACCTCAGGTTCAACCTCAGTCTTCTGTTAATCTCCCGATAATCCAGAGACAACCTATGAGTCAAGTTAATCTTCCAACTATTCCATCCCCCGGAGTAAGTAACATAGCATTGAATGCTCAACAACCTTCTGTCGTAGGAGGCCAACAACCTTCGGTAGTTAATACTCAACAACCTTCTGTCGTAGGAGGCCAACAATCCCTAATTCCTCAAGTTAATGTCACTCCAGGAGCATTGCAACAGTTCATTCCAACAATCCAGAGGCAGCCTATGAGTCAATTCCAACAATCTCCAATCGTTAATACTCTACAATCTGCAATCGTAGGAGGTCAACAATCTGCAATCGTAGGAGGTCAACAATTCCAACAACCTGGTATTGTGGATCCTATAGGACAGAGACCTATTGTATTATCGGAGGGTAGACAGGCTGCTCCTACAGGATTGGGTGCTCAACAGACACAAGTGATACCTCCCTCTGGAGCTCAATTACAAGCTCAACAGGTGAATGCTACCATGCTGTCTCAGGGGTTGAGACCTCCATTGTCTAGTGTTGTTGGACAACAGAATTTGGGGCTACAGCAACAGTTCACAGCTCAGAGACCTCTAATCCCTCAGAATCAGACCCAACAACCTTCACAGATCATTAATCCTCAACAACCTTCACAGATCATTAATCCTCAACAACCTTCACAGATCATTAATCCTCAACAACCTTCGGTAGCAGGGGGCCAACAACCTTCTGTCGTAGGAGGCCAGCAACAATCTATCAATCTACCAACTATCCCATCCCCTGGAATAAGTAATATAGCATTGAATGCTCAACAATCCCCGATCGTGGGAGGCCAACAACCTTCACAGATCATTAATGCTCAACAACCTTCTGTCGTTAATGCTCAACAGTTCTCATTGTATGGAGCTCAGCAACAACCTCAGAGAACTATTGTATCAACAAGAACTGGCGGTGCTATCCCTCCTCCAGCTCAGGTCGTTCAGAACATTCAACCTTCGGTCGTAGGAGGCCAACAACCTCAAGGTATTGCTTCTCAATATGCAGTTACAACAGCTCCGGGAACAGTATCTAGATCAGCAATTGAATGGATTCCTGGACCTTACACCCCTCAGATGTTCATGGAGGGAATGAATATTCAGGACATCAGAGATTATATTAGATCGTTGAACCCTAAGTCTAGAGTTGGTAGAACATTGGAAGAAGCGGCAACTATCATGGCTAACTTCCTCAATGTTCGTCCTGAGACAGCCACCACTCATCCATTCACATTCACAAGAGGAAGGGGAGCAACATCCAGTTCTAGAACCAGACAGCAACAGCAATATGTTCTCCCTCAGCAACAACAGCCTATGGTGGTAACTCAGCAGCAATTCCCTCAAGCTCAACTATTAGCACAATCCCAAGGCAATGTAATTGGACAAGGTGCACTAACTCAACCATTCTCTTCAACAACTGCAGCAACTGGCCCTGTGAACGTACAACCTCTCCCAACAGGAGTAACAACAACACCTCAGAGGAATCAGTTACCTGTGGCTTATACAACTGCTCAGAGGAATGAACCTGAGGATGTGAAGGATCTTAGAATAGCCCTCCTTCAAGCAGGTCAGCAGAGATTGAGACAACTATACAAGCAGTTATCAGGGGCTAACGCAAGAGTGGGAGTGACTAACGCTGCTCTGGTTGACGAATTGATCTCATTCTATAACACTGGAAGAGTAACAGCCCAGCAATTACTTCAGGGAGCTACAGCGACAGTTACACCAACAAGAAGATCTAATAGATTAGGTACAGGACAATTATCTGCTCAACAGGGTATCAATCCGGATGTTCTTCCATATTACAATGCTCTCCAGACTACTCCAGTAGACCAGATCATTCAACTGATGAGGATCGTTGTTCCTCCATATATCACTGACGATCAGAGCAAGGTAGCGTATATCAGGAACAATATTAATGATTATGCTAATGTAGTTAGATCCTCTGGAAGGACACAACCTGTAAGTAAGCAACAATTGATGACAATGCCCAATGTTGAACAGTTCCTGGACATGTTCACAGATGTTGAGATCGTGGGAATGACACAGGCTGTACCTCCATATGAGTCTAGAAGAGAGTTAGTAACTGGAGCTGGAGCATTAACTAGAGAGGTTGGAGCGTTCATTCCAACATCCAGGGATTGTAGGAACTCACCATCTAATGGTATTGATCTGAATAATCCATCCTCTGTTAACGTTATAGCTGTAGGTCTCTTAGACTCATATGACTGTTACTCTATCCAAGAGTTGGCCAGAGGAGTAACAATAGACACAATGGGAGGAATCATTATTATGTTGGATAACAACACTCTAATCACATCTCCGAAGGTAATGACTGACATCTACAATCTCTCCAGATTATATCCTCAATTGAGATCCATTGCTGATGCTATTGAAGCGCAACAGAGAGCCTTGCAAGGACAACCACAATCACTGGCTCCTCAAGCCGTCCAACAGCCACAACCTAACATTCTAAGACAACTATAATCCCAATCAACACAATAAGTAATGAAGGTATCATCTAATCATGGATGATGTATTCAATGGATACTAGCAATATCAGTATGGGCTAATGCTGAATATATTCGCTTGAAGTCAAACCATAGACGCACGTCTTGAAATAATGTCCTCAAGCAATCAAGTAATCAATAATGTTGCTCCAGAGCTCATATTCGCACCTCCATTCAAGGAGACAATGGTTGGAATAGATGTTCCAGGTGAGTCACTATCAGAGATAGCGTTGACAAGGACTCAACAAGCCCTTCGTAAGACCATTGAGTATTCAGGATTCCTTGGTGATGTTATTGAGACTTATGATAATTGGGTTCGTAATGTTCTCCCTAGGCAGTTAGCTTCAAGAACATTCAGATTGGGAGATACCTATGTGAGAGTAACATCTGTATCCCTAACCAATCCTTCAATCACGGAGGGTAATCAATCTGTGCCCTTGTATCCTACAACAGCTAGACTGAGAGGTATGACATACTCAGCTAATATCTATGTGAATCTGGCTCAAGTTAGAATAGTAGATCCATTAACTAGACAGGAGGAGGTGTTGGCTACAGCGAGTAACATCTATATTGGCAGAGTGCCTGTGATGTTAGGATCTACTCTATGTAACTTATATCCTCTATCAACAGAGGAGAGGTATAGAGTAGGTATCTGTGACTCAGACCCCTTAGGTTACTTCATCATTAAGGGAACTGAGAGATTAGTCCTAATTCAAGAGAAGATGAGATTGAATAGAATCTTCGTCATCTTAGACAAGAACGATCGCCAGATGTGTCGTGTTACTTGTCCAACCGTGAGAGGAACCAGCATTGTCACTCTCTACACAGGTAATGAAGGTATCAGATTGAATCTGGGATCCATGAACTGGGATAATGGTAACAATCCAGGAACAATCCCTGTGTTCTCAGCATTCTATGTCATTGGTGATATGTTCCCTGATTCTGGATTGAATAATCCTCAAGTCATTGCTAATATGGTTCTGAGATATGTCAAGGCGGAGTGGAGGCAGAAGGTATGGGCTTACTTACAGAAGTCCTTCGTTATTGCTAACGCTGTTCCTGATGCTATTGTTAGATTGGCTGAACTATCAGGAACAATCCCACAGGGTCCTCAAGGTCCAGACAAGAGACCAACATACTCAGATCAACAGAGAATTGATACAAGAGATAGAATGATTAATCATCTGTTCCCTAACATCTCATCTACATCTATCATTGCTAAGTTGGAGATGTTGTCCCTGATGATCGCTAGATTCAGTGTTCATCTCTTAGGCTTCCGTCCTCTTGATAACAGAGATTCATGGTCTAACAAGAGATTAGTTACCGCAGGTCAATCCATGGAGCAACTCTTCAATTCATTGTGGGATAGATATGTAGGCAGAGCTAATGCAGAGATCAGGAACATGACTACATCACCTACATTGAATGCATTAGTGAATAATCTACCGAAGGGAATCCTCGAAGATGAGTTCGTTAATGCATTCAGTCCCAATCAATGGGGTGTGAAGGGATCCAGATTCCAGAAGGAGAACATCACTGACGGTGTGAAGAGAGATTCAGTCCTTGTGACAGTAGCACAATTGACCAAGATCAATACACCAACATCCAGGAGAGTGAGAAGTGCCAAGATCCGTATGGTTCAGTTATCCCAGTTAGGCTTCGTCTGTCCTGTGGAGACTCCAGAAGGTGAGACTTGTGGTCTTGTTAAGTCTAAGGCTGTTACATGCTACATTAGTATTGATCGTGATGAAGAGATAGTGATCAATCAGATCAGAGAGTATCTATCACAGATCTATGATCCTAGCAGGCCTTATGTATGTATTGTGAATGGTAGATGGTTCGGTTGGTGTGATGGACCTAAGGTTAGAGAGATTATCCTAGCCTTCAGAAGATCTAGAGAGGGCTTCAGAGATATCAGTGCCGTTGTGGATGATAATGTACTATACATCAACTCTGAGGGTGGAAGGCCTACACGTCCTCTATTAATTGTTGACAAGGATGCAATTCCAATCATAACCAAGAAGGGTCTATGGGGAGCTGACTTCCCTACATTACTCTCTGAAGGAGCTGTTGAATACATTGATGCTTACGAACAAGAGACTATCATGTTAGCTCAATCAGTAGATCAATTGCAACAATGGAGAGATGATCTAACAAGAGCTAATGAGATTCTCAGAGATCAGGAGGAAGTACTTGCATTATTCGATCGATCCTATCAGGAAGGGATGATCAATCCAGATCTATTGCCTTCTCATGTTGACATTGTTGAAGATTCCATAGAACCTAACTACGAAGGATCTGGTACACCTATTGATCAACTATCTCAAGAACAATTAGTATCATTGTACGAGGAGTTACATATCAAGGCTAAGCTAGATATCGAAGCCACTAGAAGATCAATCACTAGACTCATCAGAGCCGGATCATACACTCATTGTGAGATCGATCCTAACGCTATTATTGGTATCTCAGCCTCAATCATCCCCTTCCCTGATCGTAATCAAGCTCCTCGTAACACTTATCAATGCGGTATGGGTAAGCAATCTATGGGTATTGCCCATTCCATTCCAGCTCTACAATGGGAGACAACATCGAAGGCTCTAGCTTATCCGAACAGACCAATTGCAGAGACACAGATGAATCAACTTCTAGGAATGACCAACAAGCCGGCAGGTATGAATGTGATTGTGGCTATTATGTGCTTCACAGGATTCAATGAGGAAGATGCTATTATCTTCAATAGATCTAGCATTGACAGAGGTCTCTTCCATATGGTTATCTCTCACACTTACAAGGGAGTTGAGAATAATAACTCATATTCATCTGAGGTTATCATGAAGCCGCCTCTCCTTCCAGGGGATAGACATGACAAGTACAAGCACTTAGATAACAACGGTATAGCCATGATTGGATCTATGATTGAACCAGGAGATGTCATTATAGGTAGAATGAGGAAGCACAAGAATACAGGTGAGGTTGAATACCCTAATGTTGTTGCAGGTATCGGTGAGAGAGGCATTGTTGAATCTATCCTAGATACGAAGAACCACAAGGATCAGAGGGTTGTGAAGGTTAAGATTAGAGAGTTACGTATCCCCAATCTGGGTGATAAGTTCTCCAGCAGACATGCACAGAAGGGAACGATGGGTATGGCCTTCAGAATGGAAGACATGCCATTCACAGTAGATGGAATTACGCCTGATGTTATTATCAATCCTAATTGTATTCCATCCAGAATGACCATCGGTAAGTTAGTTGAGATAGTAACATCCAAGGTTGGAGCTATCACAGGACAGAGAGTTAATGCAACAGCCTTCAACAGAGAGTTCAATATTACTGAATTCATGATGGCTCTACATCAACATGGCTATCAGAGAGCAGGCAGAGAAGCAATGAGACTAGGTGACTCAGGCCAGATGCTCAACTCCACTGTGTTCATAGGCCCTTGCTTCTATCAAGCTCTTAGACATCTTGTCCTTGATAAGGCCCAAGCTAGAAGTGAAGGAAGCGTCGTTAGAACAACCAGACAACCCGTTGCTGGAAGACATAGGAATGGAGGTATTAGATTCGGTGAGATGGAGAAGAACGCAACTATTGAGTATGGAGCAGGTTACATTACCAGAGACAGATTGTGTAAGGCTTCAGATGCTTACATGGATATTATCTGTAGAACATGTGGCGCTCCAGCCAGAACCGATGTCATCACCAAGACAATATCCTGTGGCAGATGTAAGGATAAGGCTCAGTTCGGTAGATGTGAATTACCTTACGGTCTCATTCATACAGCCAATATCTTAGCAGGAGCAGGCCTTGAAGTTAGAGTTAGGGTTAGACCTAGAACAGAGAATGAAGAGCTTGCAGAAGAGTAAGTTAATCAAGATTACATGATCCATAGATTGGGATTATGTCATCAACCACATATATACATATAATCTTCAGTAACGACAGACTCTCCTCACACACAATGTATCCATGTCACTCATCCATTATTACCTCAACCCAGAGAGTGTGGATAGCTCACATCCCTCTCGAGATGAACCCAGAATCCACCCATCAACTTGCTCAATTCATCGATATACACTGCATACCTGATGGATTGATCGGAACGCACATCGGTAGTAGATCTGGATATGATCTCTCATGTGTTGTAAGATCTAATACTCCAGCTCATATTGTCGATCATATCAGGAACACATACTGTCTATCCGGAGATAGCTTGGGTAGGAGATTAATCCTCAATCTCACATCTCTGGGAGTTGACGTGTTCCATGTATTCCGTCATAGCTCCAATGATGTTCTCAGGGATATTGGTAACAACCCTCATGCTTCATCATTACAACATCCATTCAGAGTGCCTAGATGGAGAGTCCAAGCAGGTGTAGTTGTTGAGAGAATTAGATAGAAACGCTCAAGCATGTATCGCGTCAATCATCTGATTGATGTAATATCATTCGTTAGGTTGGATTAATAGTTAGTTGATTAGATCATTATGTTGATATATCGCATGAACATGTTAGATAGTCATTACATTCATCTCACACAATGATCGATCACGTGCGGATCATCTCGTGGATTGCACCCTTACGGAGGATGATTCAGACAATATCACTCACTGTGGAATATAGTCAGAATTGAACTCAACATCCGATGGAATTGGTCTGGTTCCCCAGGGAATGAGATTGCTTCAAGACAGTGATATCATCGCCTGATCTTGAAGGATGATGAATCTCTACTATATCTGATAGTGACCGAAGGAGATGACCCTCGCTCATATATTGCTTCAATTATTACATTAACATCGCAGTAATACATGACATTAATCCTACGCAATGATCGATGATGCGCGGATCGCCCTGTGGATCATAGCACATCAGAGGGTAATTCCGACTATATCACTCACTATGAATTACAGTCGGAATTGGACCCAACATCTGATGGAATAGACTCAGTTCTCCAGGGGATGAGATCGATGGAAGATAGTGAGATTAGGACTCAATCTCAAGAGGGTAATTAATCTCTACATCTCTCATAGCTACCGGAGGACTTGAGCTGATCCACTAACTCTCTCAATTATTACATCAATGTCTCAGGAAGTGAGAGCATTCATCTTACACAATGATCGATCATGTGCGGATCCCCTGGTGGATTACTCCCTTGTAGAGGGTATTCCGGACATATTGAGTGACTGTGAATTACAGTGAGAATTGGACTCAACATCTAGTGGGGGAGGATGGATTCTCCCAGACTCCGGGATCATCGGATATAGTGAGAATTAGATTCAATTCTGTTGGACACTGAAGACATACTATATCTAAGCTCATGACATTCTTCCAACCTCAACAATCTCACCTATACTCCATCATTCTAGTCATATCACCTACAATATCACAATACTACAGCATGTACGACACATCTCATGACACCATCTACCAATGAACCCACCATATCATCCCAACTAATCAACAATCAAGCAGTCATCATATCTCAACTAATCCATGAATCATCTAATGAGATATGATGTATATGATGGATGATAGCTTCGATGAACATCATACTCTGTGCTATTCCAGAGAGATCTCACGATGTAAACAATGATCGTGGTTCTATCCTCCGGAGAGTTCGAGCTTAGTTCATCATCTGTTCAATTCTGTCCTATGTTAGCGGGATATGCAGGATTCACTCAATCAGATAGAGTAGAGATTGAGGGTGATGACCAATTGATGATGGAATTAATTAAGTTCCTACAAGGTAATGACTTCAATATGTCCGAAGAGGTTATGGAATTCTTCGACTATGCTGGGTTCCCCAATATTCATGGCTATCCACTTCAGATATTCAAGTATAATCTCAGATCTCAACTGATGTGTTACTTGCATTCGTCCAACGATACATTCAACGATGATCTAATCAAGTACAACAATCTTGGAGGATTCAGGGAAGTAACATCTCATACTCTAGATACTTACTATACCTTGGGGAGATTGAGGCCATACTTCCAGAGGGGAGACATAATCATAGCAGGAGGATCTTGTCTGGGATACATTACAGGTACAAGATTCAGTGACGTTGATCTATTCCTGATATGCTCAGAGATTAGAGCTAGAGAGGTTATAGCCATTCTCTTGAAGCATTATTCTGTCTATGCGGTATCATCTAATGCTATCACATTCTCAGGTCCAGGTCTCATGATTCAAGTCATACTGAGATTATTCAAGAATAGATCTGAAGTTCTGAGATCCTTCGACTTGGAATGTTGTCAGGTGCTGTTCGATGGATCAGACTTCTACATGACTGACTATGCTCTTCATTCTATTAGAACAAGAGAGTTATGGTTCAATCCAGATCTATTGAGTGGAAGATATGCTTCGAGGTTGGTGAAGTATGCCTTGAGAGGATTCAAGGTTCAATGTCCTGGATATGCCCCAGATATACAATTCCAAGGCTATGATGTAGTGAGAGCATTAATGTATGATTATATGGACGATGATCATCACATTCATTACTATACCTCATGGTTGAATATGGATAATATGACGGTTCAAGAACATGAGAGAACTACACCATTAGTATCTGAGTCATACAACATCTCGAAGTATGTGGATGTGATGATATCCAGATTAGAGAGTATATCAGACATGGATCTACAACATCTCAAGAGTGATAGGGACTTCATCAAGAAGTTGGCCGCTCTTCTAATACCTTCAAGGGTATGGCGTGGATTAACTCATGAAGATATCACAGGGACAACCAATGAAGAACTTATGGTAATATTGGCTAAGTTCATAGCTAGATATGTTAGACATAGCGATCTGTTCAAGTATGACCCTGAGTCTATTGTCATGTTGTCTAGTAAGGGTATATACATCAATAGATCTCCCATAGATGATTACAGCTTCATATCTCATCCAGATGATATCATTGTGGGAGGTCTAATTATTGAAGGAACTAAGGTATCACTGTATAGATCTCAGGAATGCACTCAGAAGAACGGGGAAGAGATTGAATTCCAAGGGTATACTAGGTCCTGTATTACTTCCAACTTGGGTTGTGAGATTGTGGAGGATGAGTAATTCAACAACAATGTAAGTTAGTATCACGTGATCCATTGTGAGATTACGCAATATGATTCATGTTAGCTATGTGAGTGCAATCTATCATTCCCCGAACTAACAATCTCTCAGGGATGTAACAATCTTCCTTCCGGTATACTCTCAATCTCTCATCCCCTGGAGGACTGACAATCTATCCTCCGATCTACCGGACTAATACTCTCGATCCTTCAGGAATGTACATCCTGAGATTATGTGTATGCATGGGATTAGGAAGTCAGTATTAGACGCTCAACTGAATAACAAGGGGTTAGCCAAGAGACTTGTAACGTTATTAGTAGAGCATGTACATACTAATCTCCCAGATGTGAGATACTTGATTGTTCCCAGACCTCTCTCACCCATGCATATTGTTCTGAAGAGCATGAACTTCGATAGGATCTACTTCCCAGAACAACCAACTAATGAGATCAGGGATGAGTTAGTTAAGTCCTTCGGCTATGAAGCGTTCTGCTCCTCTGAGTTCTATTGCTTAGATCTGTTCATGCAAGTAACCAATAGATGATATCACTTCAGATAGTGATGTAATCTTACAATGCATTGTATATCCAGAAGTCCCTCTGCTCCTTCGGCATCATGTCTCTCATTCAAACCTAATCTCACATAGTATCTGTCAACATGTCATCAATTCAAGAATTAATCAAGAATGTACATCCATCCAGAGTATCATATTCAGACAATGGCTCTCTAATGATCATCTCAGAGAATTGGAGTGATATCCCTCATGCTGTTCTAGATCATTACAAGCTATCAGATCTGAACAAGTCAAGCGAAGGTCATACCCTTGAACAGATCAAGTCATTCTTCAAGTTCCTTCAAGGAGGGTATGTTGATGTAACAGATGAGACATATCCTATCTTCAAGGATCATGGCTTCATTAACAATCTGGGCTATGATCTCAAGTTCTACTCTGTAAGATTGCATGATAGATGGATTAGAGATATGATGTATCCTCTGAAGTTATATGAGAACGATCTGTATGATCTTGAGGAGCTAGATCTCGATGCAGTTAGATTCATGAGATATCTGTTGTTAGAAGGACCCAGAGGTAGAAGGATTGTAAGTTATATGAAGTCAGGAGATATTGTGATAGCTGGAGGAGCATGTGTTAGCTTTATGAAGGATCGACGTCTCAAGGACATAGACATCTTCTTCACATGCTCAGAGGAGAGAGCCAGAGAGATCTTGAATGATATCACAGATGAAGGAGATATTGGATCTTGTTGGCTAACTGAGAGAGCCACCAGCGTGCATAGCTTGAATGCTCAATTCATTCACAGACTGTATAGATCTAAGAGTGAAGTTGTTCATGGATTCGATCTAGACTCTTGTGGTATTCTCTTCAATGGAGTTAAGTTCTATTGTACCAGAAGAGCCAAGTTCAGTCTAGACAACAATATCAACTACTTCGATCCTGATAGATCTAGCCCTTCATATATTCACAGACTTGTTAAGTACTCTGAGAGAGGATTCAGGGTGGAGATTCCATCTATCAATAGATCTAGCGTTAGACTGTCTCTGAATGGATCTGAGATTGTTCATTCATTCCTATCTAGTATCCTGAGGCATTCATCTAACATATCATGTCTTGACATCATTAGAACATTGAAGGGAACCATCAACAGAGAGAAGGGTATAGTTCAATTGAGTCATAGATCTAGAGATATCCTAGACATCAAGACAGATGAATATGGACCTACTCTCTGTCACAATACCATTAGAGTTCTATGTGAGAGAATCAAGAGGATATCAGGTATCGATCTGATGGAGAATGGATTACCTAGCAACTCTGTTCTAGCTAAGCTCATATTCTTCAAGTACTTAGGTAGATCAATATCATCAGAGGATCTTCTCTCAATGTCTGATGATTCCTTCATTCTCCATCTCTGTGCATTCATCAATAACGAGACCACTGAGTCTATGGATCTAGACGAGAAGTCTATGCTCTTGATCTCATTCTCTCAGGGTATCAACATTATCCCTCAGAAGGCTATATCAACATATGACTCTAATCCCATAACATCATTGAAGGATATCAAGTTCAACAGTCAAGATCCCATGACCCAAGTAACAACAACATGGGAACCTGAGATCATCGCTGACTTGAGGGAATGGCTATCAGATGCTAGAGCATTCACTCAATCTGAACATAGCAGTGTGGAGAATTATGATAGATTCCAGATCCTATCAACTATGAATGGTCTCTTCAAGACAAGGTGTGATGATGGAATTGAGCTTCATCCTAGTGTTAGCTCATTATTCACAGAGTGTTCTAGAGATGACTTCAATACTCTCAGGGATGCTCCTGTGTATATTGTTGCTTCCCTGGATATTAGAGATTGTGTTGAACAGATGAGATCTCATACCATCACGTTGAAGGGATTGAGTGAGTTCCTTAGGATGAGATCATTAGAGAATAAGGTCAGAGACCTATTGAGAGATCAATTGGGAGTTACACTAGATCATAGCTCGATAGGTAGAATGATTAGATCAGAAGGGCGTATTGTAAGTATTAACTCTACAACAGGTAACAGTCAAGATAATAAGGGGAAGAGATCATTAAGATATCTCGTTAAGTTGCTAATGGATTCAGCTGTTATTGGATAGATCAGATAAGAACATAACACCATCTTCAAGGGATGGAGCTATGCAATCAATTAATAATGCATGACTTATAGCAATGATCTATTGCTGCTCTGCTAGCTCTCATATTATGAGCTATCCAGGAGATGATGGGGTGATTGATTCAGAAGTATATGTGTTATTATCATCTCGGGATGTACATGTTAATGTCCTCTAGCTGTAGTATTCAGATCACCGTAGGGGAGAGATCATGGATCTGCTGATATCAATCTATATCCATCAACTCAACTTCTCCATTCATTACAACACTGTGGTGTTATCCCTCAATCAGATTATATCATGTAAGCAATTATTAGTTCACTCAGTATACACTTGTCACTATAGCTAATGAACTTGGAACATACGATCTAACTCTCAACCTGTAATGGTTCAATGCCAGAATTCATATTAATCTAATGTTACATCATGGATATTACCACTCATTGGTATGTTGGAGTGACATCTCTCATGCAGTTCTCCAATGCTAAACCTGATCAACATGTCATCATTGTCTCAGATTCCCCAAGAGTTGCTATTCAATATCTGTGAATATGGTGAATGTCCTGAAGAGTTATCATCTTCTTACATCCTTCAAGAGATAATCAACATATATCCTCAGATTAATCTAGGAAGAGAGCTCGTAATTGCTACAGTCCATGATAATCTCACGAGATTGAAGGATGATATAACGAAGATATATGCTATTCTAGAGCCTCCATTGAGACATCATCTAACATTCTACTTCAATAGAACTCTGAATAGATCAGGGATTAGGATATCATGTCCCTACATGACACCACCTCACAGATTGAAGGATGATGTGAGTAGAATAACACTTGATAACTTCACATTCATTGATGGAGATGACGTAATGTTGGAGCTAATAGGCATAGATATCAGTGCTGATGAACTCAAGACAATATGCACTCTAGTGACAAGATATGATATCAATCCCATAATGACTATGAAGAGGAGCTGTCCAGATCATACTATGTTAAGTAGAATAGCTAACGCACATCCATCGAGAGATATAGATACCATTAACAGATTGAGATCATTGAGGTATCCTGTTGGTAAGATTATACAGCATGCTAGAATACTCAGACGGTTCTCTGATTCGTTCAAGACCAAGGGATATAATACCGATCTATTCATGGGAGATAATGCATCAATTCTGGATATGAAGTTGTTACGCCCTCCTCATATTGCAGTCAATCATACAACTAGAATAGATCAGCTCATATCATCGCTTCGGTATATGGGTATTAACTTAAGTGTTAGACGTCAATATACTCAGGATCAATGCGTTGAATCAACAATATCATGGTCAGGTAAGGGAACCAATACAACAATGAGGGATGTAGAGGCTATGCTAAGAGATGTTAGAAGAATGATACAGAAGCATATGTCCTTCAGTCTATCATCGTGATAACTTAGACAATTAGGTATTATTCAAATATCACAATGAGTGAAGATCTGAACAATATCATCAACTTCGTCCAGAATTACTGTGAGCCTACAAGATTATTACCTGTAGTAGCTCAGGGATCTCTCCTAGGATATAATCTTGAAGTTATCATCAACCAAGGTGTAGATCCTAAGCATATCAGACCTATTGAGAGATTCAATCAATCAAGAGGAAGTAACTCTAGAGTCATCCTCAACCTATCTGATCATCTCATTGATGCTGTTGATATTGTGAAGAGATGTGGATATAAGATCTCAATGACCACTAGAGGATACATGAGAGTTCATAAATAATTCAATCAATAACTCAAGATAATTACACAATCTATGACCAACGGGGATTGTGCGATTAATTCATGATTACACCTTCATCACTGTGATATATTGCTAGCATACACATGCTTCATTGATAACTTCCATAGATTGGCTCTCTCATACATATCAGTCACACGTTCAAGATAGATCAATGTAATATATATCTCCATCCAGAACTCTCAGATAATACCATGGTTCTATTGCATTGATCTAACCAACGGTCTGGATTCTATCATGTAATACATATGGCTATCTTGGAGGATTAATTGATCTGAAACCTTCCAGGAGCATGAGTCTATCAGATCTACCAGAGGAGATTGCATTCAAGATTAGTGAGTATGGGCAGATCCTTCCACTGCTAGATCTTCAATACATAGTTGATGAGGTTAGAGTATTGGATCCTAACTTCTCATGGTACTCTGAGTTGATGATTCATTACCTTCGGAAGGTAGATGTATTCTACAATGTTATGATCATTCCAGGGAAGCTCAGACTAACATACGATAGTATCATCCTTGAGGCTGATGATCCAATCTCTGATGATATCACCAATCTACTATACAACAATAACATTGAATGTACCATTGAAGTCAACAAGCTCATAATCTACAATGTATCTCAGGAACAACTGATTAACTCATCATCCCTCATCGATGTTAGATCTAAGTTCCTAATCTCAAGAGATCCTGCAATAGATACCATCATTACTTCCAAGACAGAACAGCATAGATCTCATGAAGGGCGTCATTCTATAGACAATAGAGGTGTATCAATGAGAGATGATTACTTGTTAATGATCGAGAATACCACACTACCTCGAGAGTTAGGCTTGGATTCACCTTCTGACGTTGAGATCTTGGAGATCATATTGGAGTTGGATCCCAAGTTCAATGTTGGTGAGTTACTTCATTGGTTGAGAACTAGATCTGAAGTCATCAAGGCATTGAAGGATAACACATTCAAGTCAGGAGATGAAGGCATAGATAGATGGATTCATGTAGCTCATGATCTAATCACTGAAGGTACAATGATTGAATACATCATCATGTCGATGGAAGACTTCGATGATATCATAGGCTTGGATTGTATAGACAATGAGGCTTGTCTGAGAGTTATAGAGAGATATGGTCTATGTGATGATGTCATTGAATCGTTCGGGGAGTCATCAACGCAAGATCCATTGAATATAGTTCACTCAAGTCATTGGAATGATATAGCTAGAGCATTCACATACCTGAAGCCTATATTCATGAGAACTAACAACAGAATCCATGGGATCATGTGGAGCATCTACCTTGAATAGTCTGAAGGGGTCACTGATTCATTCCAGAGAACGAGATGATTACCCCTTGGAAGATAGCATGTAAGGATAATGTACAGATCATCGATTGATCGAACGGAAGCAATTAATATCATTGGATTGATGATATGAATATGACATTATTAGATGCATTAGTTCACAATACCTGTGAATACTTCATTAATGTGATAGCATGGATAACATATGGATCACATGTACCATAACATTCCAACTGAGAGGAGTTCATTGCATCGTGTAATAGATGATATGATTATATTCTCCCAGGGATGTTGATGTAATAGTATCTCGAATACAAGTACTTGTGGATGCAATCAATAGGCAGAAGGTATAGTTAATTAACATCATCCCTGAAGCAATGATGCCAATTCTCATCTTATTCCATCGTCTATTGTTACATATTATCCCCACTATGACGTTGTCTTGGGGATGGTGATGGTTACGGTTATCCCCCGGCCTAAATATATCATGACATTCATAGATATTCCACAAGAGTTACTATTCTCTGTAGCTGAATATGGTCAAGCTCCGTCGACACTGTCTCCTGATTATATCCTACAAGAGGTTAAGTCATTGTGCATGAGCAACATCAGATTCAATTGGTGTTCTGAGTTCCTAATCCATTACTTGAGATCTATTAATCCGTTGTATCCCTTGATGAGAGATCTCATGAAGTATTCTCACTGGCCAATGTATGATGATGAGAACTTCGGCATTAGGGTTGACACAGGTATTTCTGATCTGGAGCCTGAGGAGGTGAGAGAGATCATCTGCAACATTACCACGAGGTATGGGTATGATTATACAATTGACGATGATGATGACGGTCTAATTATTGTAAGTACCCCGGGTGTTGAGGAATATCAACTCTATCTCACTCAATTCCTTGTTAATCCCAGATCTGAGAATACATTGGAGAAGGATGATCCATACTGGCATTGGATAGATCTATCCGTTGAGAGGACACAGATTCAAGATGAGGAGGGCAAGAGTATTGGAGAAGTTCCATTGAATGAAGATTATATGTATATTATTGAGCATGCAACTCCGGAGTTAGTGTTGAAGATCACACAGGATCATGGAGATGATATATTCAAGCAGGTTCCCACAGAGAGGGATATTGTATCTGTCCTAGTTAATAGATTCAATGATGTATGGGACCTAGGAGAACTATTGAAGTGGTTGAGAGATAGGAGGGAACTCACTATCAGAACGAGAGACAACGAACAGAAGGTCATGGATATATGTAACATATTCATAGATAATCATGTAACGGGTATGCTAACAACCAATAACTCCACTATATGTAAGGATGAGATCTGTGGAGGCAATCCTGAAGTTATTATGAACTCTCTCATTGAACACTTCGGTGATATCGAGTCTATCAGAATCATTGATGGTAAGGTTATAATCTCAGGAGATCCACAGAGATTGAAGCATGTTCATGGTATACTCATGGACTGTGCGAACTACATCGTACGAGCCCATATGATCATTGACAAGAGATCTACATGTAGGAGATGGTAGATTAATTACCGTGTGGCATCATTCATAAGGATGATGTAACCCTCTATGAGTTCTATAGTACTTATTGTAGTAATATATTAAGGTCGTTCATTGAACTATGGCATCACTCCTAGGTGATATTATCTAATCTGTGGAGATCTGTCCAACAATTGCAGCAATCTCTACAATGACATACATATCAGATTATATTACATGTCATCTAAGTCATATCAGCTCATTATAAGCTTCATGGATTGGATATCAACTCCTATACCTACATCTTCCCGGTGTTATCTCATCACATCTGGGGTAAACCATCTACAGTCATGTCTCAACAAGTACCTGAGGAGTTATTATTCACTATAGCTGAGTTCGGTCAAGTCCCTAATGGATTATCTGCAGAGTATATTATTGAAGAAGTGAATAGACTAGAACCTAACTTCAATTGGTCATCAGAGTTCATTATTGAATATCTCAGGTCTATTGATCCATTGTATCCACTCATGGCTGAGTTGAAGAAGCCAGATGTAGAGATAATTATATCTGATGATGGTCAATTCTCCATAGCCCCTCCGGAGATTGATGATGATGATAGCGATGATGAGAAGGAGATGCATGAGACAGAAGCTGAGATCTATGCTATACTTGAGAGATATGACTATGAGTACTATACTGACATTGGTACGATTAATGTAATAACCCCAGAGTTGAAGCAGTATAACATCTATGGATCTGATCTGCTAGTAGATCCCAGACCAGACCCTCTTACAGATAGATTAGATAGAATGATCAAGCTCACAGTTGATAGGCTCGAGATTATTGGAGAAGATGGTGAGTTCATGAGTGATGTACCTATCCAGAATGACTATGCTTATCTCATTGAACATGCAAGTCCTGAGTTAATCCAAGATGTGTTCCCTGGATTGTTCCCTTCTCCTCCTACAGATATAGATCTTATCACGAGAATGTTGGAGATCAATCCCAGCTACAACTTGGGATCTCTGCTGAGTTGGTTAAGAATTAGATCTAATATCAGAAGATTAATAGCCAATGGAGAGGCAGATCATCTATTCCTAGCCGATCTATTCTTCAAGGAGAGAGTCTATGAGGTATATTGGTCGGAAGATGATATCATATACATCACTGAAGTTCAATCAGGAAGGACTCAAGAGTTATACAATGCCATGGTCGAGAGATACCCCGAAGTGTCTGAGAGATTAGAGACACTAACTGATTCAGACATATACATTAGAACTGAAGGAGAAGATGATGAATTCGCTAATCAATTAATGAGATCATTGGGAGTGATGACGGGAGTTAATATGTATGTGAACTATCAATCTCCCGAGAGACCCTATCAATAGATAACTCAGATGTAATATCATTCAAGAGAAGGATGATATAACACAATACCGCGCTAGATTGAATTGATCATGGAGTAATACACTAACACCTTACATGTACATGGGTATGATCTCTGGAGCAATGAGCCATATTGAAGATCTATCACACTTATTATCTCATAATGCCATAGCTTAGTCGCTAATCCCTGAAGTTCATAATAACATGATCTCCTTCGATCTCAGATGTATAATTAAGAGTGATATCCTTCTGATAGATCATGACTATGTAATGAAGACATACACTGACTCAACAACCAGAGACACCAACATAATCCTGAATCTATCCAACATGAATATTAATGTATTCGAAGTATTCTCTCATTGTAATAATGAGGTACTGAGGAGTATAGGCAATGATTACTTGATCACAGGATTCCGTATGTATGATCTTGCATCTATTCCTTCATGGAGGATTGAGTCAGGTAGAATAATAGGGGGGAATTACATGAAGTGAGATTCATAACATTAGCTGACCGGAGCTGATGTGATGATTGATCCAATGATTAGATGGATACCTCATGGGCTTACTCTGGTGAATATACCTATCTAATGATTCCATTCACTATACTAGTGTTAATCAGTTATGGATAGATCTCCTTAGAAGGCTCATCCATACAATACCACTTACCATCCATTGTCCAGGTTATATTGATCCTTCAATTGTTACAGATCTGTGGCTTCATCTTGTCGATAGATTGTGTCTACATACCGTGACCTGTGATATTGTGATTACTTCTTCATTCCATAGGCTATATCATTCGACATATATCTCATTATCCCATATGTGTTGAATTCTGGAGGCAAGTAATGATAAGATCATTGAGCAATCCATTGAGATCTCATCATTAACCGTTAATGCAGTGAGTATTGGGATAATGCACTCCGTACTCTATTAGATATGACTTAGAACAATATACAGTCTATGTAATTATCCTGACATCACTTCACTCCCTCAGATCAGATAGGCACTGTGATGATAATTAACCTCATCAAATTACATATCGTAACAATGTCCATCTGGTATAACTTCGTTAAGTGTGTTGAGAACAATCAATCTGTTGTAGCTGTCGAGACTCCATCAGGAGAGAAGATCACATATCAAGAACTGTATCAGAGATCTATTCAATTGTCTGAGTATCTGAGAATTGAGCATGGCATCAGTAGAGGTGATAGAGTTGCTGTTCTCCTCCCTGGCTCTGATAGAATCATTGAGTCTATCTTAGCTGTCTTGTCCCTTGGTTGTACATATATTCCCATTGATCCTGAGATGCCTGTAGGGTATCAGCTTCATGTGATCAAGACCTCACAGTGTAGGTTAGTTCTATCAGACAGAATGTCAAGCATTGAAGCATGTATCGCTCTGGCTTCTAAGGCTAAGGGCTTCATCATTAACTTAGACATTGAATATGATCCTTCCAGGTACGAACAACCATTGAGATTACTGATTAAGTGCAAGGATAACTTGGATGCTTACATCATCTTCACTTCGGGAAGTACTGGTAATCCCAATGGTGTGTTAATTAGGAATGATGGCATCATCAAGTTAGCCAAGCATTGTATGGATCTGTATCATATCCCCGTTGGATTCAGAGTCCTTCAATATGCTAGTATTAGCTTCGATGCTGCTGTCTTCGAGATGTGGAACACTCTTCTGAACGGAGGTACTCTTGTCATATCAACCAGGAATGATATGCTTCCAGGAATCAATCTCAGAGATACAATTGTTGAGAGAGATATCAATGTTATTCACATCCCTCCGTCAAGCCTAATGGGCATGGCTCAATATGCAGGAACAATGCCTTCGTTAACATCTATCATTGCTTGTGGAGAGAGATGCTTACCTAATGTTGTTAGTACTTGGTCATCTTCCAGGACCCACATCTTCAATGCTTACGGCCCTACGGAGTGCACCATCTGTACTCATATCCATCACTGTTCTGGAGATTATACTGAAGTACCTATTGGAAGGATCGTCCCTTGGTTCAACTATCTCATTCATAATGAAGAACTATTAATCTCAGGATCTGATCTATCTCCGGGATATGTACAGAATGATGAACTAACTCAGGAGAGATTCATCTATATCGATGGTGTTAGATACTTCAGAACCAAGGATAAGGTTAGAGTTGTGGATGACATTCACTACTACTCAGGTAGATTAGACAATATGGTTAAGTTCAGAGGGTATAGATTAGAGCTTGAAGCAGTTGAAGCCTACATTACTAAGCATCCTCAAGTGTCAGAGTGTGGTGTTGTCTTGAATCAATTAGAAGGTAGATCAGAGCTTGTAGCATTCATCATCTCTGAAGGTGTATCGGAACACTCCGTGGGCGCCAGCGAGCATCTATGCGATCTTAGTGAGCAAGATCTCAAGAATTGGATGGCTGAGAGATGTCCTGATTACATGATACCTACTAGAGTTATCAATGTTAAGTCTCTCCCTCTCATGAGTAATAGATCTAAGTTGAACAGGAAGGCTCTCATTGATATGATCCCTAAGTCTGAAGAGATTGAGATGTTGGACGATCAATCCACTCTGGGAAGATTAATTAATATTGTACAGTCTAGATTGAACAGAGAAGTAGATCCATCATGTAATCTTACAGCTCTGGGTTGTACTAGCATTGATATTGTAGCTATAGTGAACTCAATCAATGATCACTTCAACTTCAAGACAGAGAGAATACCAGTATCTGTGGTATATGAGGACAAGATCTCATTGAATGTTCTAGCTCAGTGTATTGACTTCAGAATGGAACATGGAGTTCTTCACGAATGTAACATTGATCTGATTAGAGAATCCACTCTTCCTGACAATCTTCAGACTATGATTCTTCGAGAACAACCCAGACAGGATCAGTTAAGTATCTTAGTTACTGGAGCTACAGGCTTCCTGGGAAGACAGATAGTTATTGAATTATGCAAGAGAGGATTGAATGTTACTCTGATGATTAGAGGGTCCGAAGGAAGGAAGAGATTCCAACAATTGGCTTGTAAGTTCCCAGGATTCAAGCAAGAGTACATGAGTCAGATCACAGTTGTACAGGGAGATCTAACCCAGGATGGCTTCGGTATGTCATCTGATCTATACTCATTACTATCTCAGACCATTACTTCAGTCATTCATTCTGGAGCTGATATCAGTTACATCAAGAACTATGAGCTATTGAAGAATGCCAATGTCACTGGAACATTGAGAGTGCTAGAGTTCTGTCATACAGGCATTGAGAAGACATTACATCATGTGTCATCTATGGCTGTGTTCGGGCCTTGCTTCCTCACCTCCGGTTGGATGGAGTTAGATGAGATGACACCTTACTATGAGAACAGGGATTACCTTACAATTGAGAATGGTTATGTCCAATCTAAGTGGGTAGCTGAGAGATTACTTGATAGAGCTTATGAGTTAGGTTCCAAGATTAAGATCCATAGACCTGGATTCATTGAGTCACCACAGGAGGGATCTATTAGTAACACAGATGACTTCCTCTGTAGATATCTTAAGGGTTGTCTGGAGTTGGGTTGCTATCCTGATCTTCCCCTGAAGTATTGGCTAATCACTCCTGTTGATTACATTGCTCAAGTTATGGCTGATGTCATTATATCTGATTACTCTCTTAGTCCCTATAGAATTCATCTAACTCCAGAGTCTAGGCATGAATTATCCAACAATGAGATCTTCCAATGTATGATATCTATGGGATATAAGCTTCAACCTGTAGATTACTTCACCTTCATCTCCAAGGTTGAACAGATCATGGCTTCACAGAATCAATCATCTCCTCTCTACGGGGTTGGTTCATATATAACTGAGAAGGTCTTCAAGGGCAGATACACTATCCTAGGTCTTCATTACTTAACTCCTAAGGTTCAATGTACTCACACATATGAGTTCTTAAGAAGGTTACACAACACAGATGATGTTGGAATGAAATGGGATGACCAAGTAATGAAGGACTATATCATGAAGTATGTCAATCAAGGTTGGTTCCCTGAGCCTGTTGTAGAGACAGATTAACTGTAAATATTCTATTCATTCATATAATGTTATAGCACGACTATTGAATAGTTGTGTCATATTGATGTCATCAATTGAATGATGATGTGTTGATGAGATCATTCTACTGTTAGTTGGCATTGAATATGGGATGCTTGTTCATTCTCATGTTGGTTGGATTGATGATATCACTGAGAATTACGTTACTTGATTGATCCTGTGGATGTTAGAATGATGGGAGGATTGCTCTGTGGATCCCAGACGATCCCTTCTTCGAAGGGAGCGACCGCGTAGCAGGTCAGGAGAAGGGTTATTGGATGAATTGAGTCACTGTGAGATATAGCTGGAATTGGACTCAACATTCAGCCGAATAACCTTAGATTCCCTGGGGTTGAGATAGATCTGAGCCAATGAGATTATGACTTGATTCTGCTGGATGATTAATCTCTACCGCTCCGCGACCGCTCCTCCGAAGGAGGACCGTCTATACCTGATAGTGCTTGAAGGAAGTGACTCTTGTCCATACATCGCTTCGATAATTAATTCAATGGATCTTACAGCGAGAGCATTCATCTTACATCTCGGTGGATGATGTGCGGATCCCCTCGTGATCTACTGCCTTACAGAGGGGTTATTGGACAATATCAGTGACTGTAGATTACAGTGAGAATTAGACTCAACATCTGGTGGGATAGGATTGATTCTCCGAGGGTCTGAGATCATTGGAGACAGCAAGATTAGGACTCAATCTTGGGAGATGATCAATCTCTACTATGTCCCATAGTGAGTGATATCACCTGGGCTGATCCACTAACTGTTCTGGTAATTGAATCAATGTACCAGTAATACGTGACAATCATCTTACATATAGGTGGATGATGTGCGGATCTCCTCGTGGACAGTAGGTCACTAGAGCACAATTCAGACATATTCAGTGTACTTGAAGTATAGTAGAGAATGACATCCAACCGAGGTGACAATGGATTAGTTCTCTCAGACTTCAAGATCATGAGGTATAGTGAGATTATCCATTCAACTCGCGATATCAATTAATTCATACATCTGAACTATTGATGTATTAATTCAAGCCCTTCAGATCTAGCCACATCACATACATCACTCTACGTAGCTATGTATCCCTCGGAGCTAACACATTAATACATCCAGATCTAATCATTGTATCTCTCAGGGATGAATCATTGTATCTCTCAGGGATGAATCATTGTATCTCTCAGGGATGAATCATTGTATCTCTCAGGGATGAATCATTGTATCTCTCAGGGATGAATCAATCTAGGTCCATAGACCTAACACAGATCACTTCCTGAGAGATACAATGATTAGATCTGGATCCCATCTGTGTTAGTTCCTGAGAGATCATACCATCCCAGACCCAATCATTGTATCTCTCAGGAACTAACACAGACAGAACGAGGTGGCACATATAACCGCTCATTGATATGATCTGGGATGATAGGACTAACTCTCACGGGATGATATGATCTAGGATGATAGGACTAACAGATGGCATGATGATTAGTCCTAGATGTGTTAGTGTGTTAGATTCATAGACCTGAGATTGATTGATTCCTGAGAGATACAATGATTAGATCCTAGATTGATTAGATCCTAGATTGATTAGATCCTAGATTGATTAGATCCTAGATTGATTAGATCCTAGATTGATTAGATCCATAGACCTAGATTGATTAGATCCATAGACCTAGATTGATTAGATCCATAGACATAGATTGATTGATTCCTGAGAGATACAATGATTAGATCCTAGATTGATTAGATCCATAGACCTAGATTGATTAGATCCATAGACCTAGATTGATTAGATCCATAGACCTAGATTGATTAGATCCATAGACCTGAATTGATTAGATCCATAG
>Ga0182742_1000916_pt1 | contig 41283 bp, 45 predicted proteins | sample eDN5th37CBELigMG_FD_128880 | JGI IMG/M metagenome (GOLD analysis project Ga0182742, IMG submission 128880) | Enriched Miracle-Growth compost microbial communities from Emeryville, California, USA - eDNA 5th pass 37_C BE-Lig MG (version 2)... ... | reverse complement strand
TTTTTTTGGATAAACACTGGAAGCCTGTCTCCTACTTCAGTCCGTTCAGCACATTGAACTGAACATACTCCTTTACGGTCACGGCCATGAGCAGTGTAACGTACCGCGCCAATTGTTAAATGTACTTCGTCTGGATGAGCATTCATGCTGCTTGCAATTGAATATAGTCGAGGTGGCATCTTACGTAATAAACCAAGCAATTCTTGAGCTGTCGCCTTCCAAGGACCGAATTCACGTAAAAGATCTAGGAAATCACGTCCTTCAAGATAATTTTTAAGTTCATCAACATTTTCAGGGTGAACTAAGCTTTGAAGCGTTTCACTATCTGAAAATGCAGCTGCTTGCTGAACAATTTTTTTATTTAGTAGCGTTATTTCAAAGTGCGTCAAAAGCGCTTTTTTTAGAGTAAGTGTTTCACCCTGCTTGTTAATGGTAATCGCTTCGTTTGGATCCCATTTCATTTCCTCAAGAACTGCATCAACTAACGCTGGGTCATTCTCTGGTAAAATGCCAAGGCAATCCCCAGGGCCATAAGAAAGACCTGATCCTTTTAAGGACAGTTCAATATGTCTAGTTTCTTTACTAGAGCCTGCTCCATTTAAATTTCTATTATTGAGCACTGATGCTCGGAAAGGATTTGTTCTTGAATAAGTTGTTGGCACATTTTTATTTTCTGTTTTTGTATCTACATAAAGTACCATCATCTTCACCTCACAAAATATTCTACTGTGAGGATAGCATAGCACAAAAATGTCTGCTGTGTTCTTTTTCACACTTTTTCAAATTATTGTCACTATTCTTTTTAAAAAAACTCTTGGTAAGTTGGTGCTACAAAAACAAAAGGAAACAGCGAATGCTGCTTCCTCAGTTTGTAGACAAAAAGAGGTTCGGAATGCTCTCATTCCGAACCTTTTTTGTTTTTTATTAATTTTAATGAGTTTTCATAAAAACGTGGAGATCCCAAACCTATTTTGTAGGCCGGTACCGGACCTTTCCAAATCCAGTTGGCCATCTTTTTCAGATTCAGGGCAGCGAAAGTAAGCATCGCCTGCATGGACAATTTTTTAAGCCCCCTCAGGGTTGTCCAACGCATACCATGCTTCTCTTTTGCATCCGCAAATACACGCTCAATCGTTTCCTTGCGTTTCGTGTAAATCTCTTTTACTTTTTGTTTATGTCTCAGGTGGTCAGCTTCTTCCACATACTCCTGCCAGATATGTCTTGTGACCACCTTTTGGTGGTCCTTGCTTTCTGTACATTGGGCAAGAAACGGACAGGAGGCACAAATGAGTTTTGGTGATTTATATTCTCGGTATCCCTCTTTGTTCGTGGTCGTATACTTTAGAATTTCACCAGCTGGGCATAAGTAACAATCGTAGTGTTCGTCATAAACATAGTCATGCTTTCTAAAGAAGCCTTCCTTCGTCCGTGGTCGTGTATAAGGCAAAGCTGGTGTCATCTCGTTTTGAATTAGGAATTTTGCAATGGCGGGTGTTTTATAAGCTGCATCTGCGGCAATCGCTTCAGGCTTTCCGAAATTCTTCATCACTTGTTTCACCAAAGGCTCAAGGACCACGCTGTCATGCGTATTGCCTGGTGTCACTATCGTACCCAGGACAAACCCTTTGCGGTCGGAGGCCGCATGAAAGGAATACGCGAACTGTTTCGTCCGTTCGTCCTTGACATAGTAACCGCTGTCCGGATCTGTAGTGCTCTCTTTAATTACCTTGGTTTCATCCTTGTTAAATTTTTCAGGCGGGAAAGGCTTTTTCCCGTGCTCCTCCCGATCCTGATTGATTTCTTCCTGAAGGCGCTCCTGATATGCACGTGTTTCCTTTCGGACCACTTTCTTCTCAAATTTATGCTTATTCGCACTAGCTTTTACGTGAGTGGAATCGATAAAGACATGTTCGGCACTGATTAGTTTCTTTTCCGCTGCGACCTTTAGAATTCGATAAAAGATCTGTTCAAACAAATCGCTATCTTGGAAACGGCGCTTATAGTTCTTACCGAAAGTAGAGAAGTGGGGTACTTTATCATAGAATCCGTAACCTAGAAACCAGCGGTAAGCCAGATTTGTTTCCACTTCTGCGATTGTTTGGCGCATAGAACGGATGCCGAAGGTATACTGAATGAAGGTGAGTTTGATTAAAATAACAGGATCTATGCTTGGGCGGCCCACTTCCGAATAAACATCTTTTACCAGATCATATATGAAAGAGAAATCAAGGGCTGCTTCCATCTTCCGGACCAAATGGTCCTGGGGAACGAGCTGGTCTAAAGCAACCATTTCAAGTTGGTCTCGTTGGATTGGATTGTTTTTCGATAGCATCTTCATCACCTCAAGCATTAAATATATATCAATTTTAAAATAGCCGAGGTTTTACGGCTACATGAATTTTTGAAAACCTGTTGATTGGAGTGGAAGGCGCGAAGACTCCTGCGGGATCAGCGGGACAGGTGAGACCCCGCAGGAGCAATAGCGACGAGGAGGCTCACCGCACGCCCCGCGGAAAGCGAAGCGCCTGGAACGGAAATCAACAGTACTCATTAATACCCAAAATAAAAAGACTGCAGGCAAGCTCGATTTCATACGAGTTTGTCTACAGTCTGAGGAAACAGCGAATGCTGCTTCCTAACCTTTATTTTAAATCAATATCGGTAAATGTTTCCGAGCTTCATACTCTTCTAATTCCTCACCATTTTTCAATCGGTTTATAAAATCAGGGTTCGAAATTAACGGTCTTCCAAAAGCAGCAACATCGATAGTACCTTCTTCTAATGCTTCTTCTGCCGTTCCTGGATCCAATGTCCCTACTCCGATAATGATGCCATCCCAATATTTGCGTACAAGTTGATGCATCGTTTTTCCATCTACTAGTACTCGTGTAAAATCCATTGTCGACGGGTGTAGCAAAGTTGCCCCCACTTCCTTAAACGCTTCAACAAATGTCCGAATCGCTTCTTCAGGGTCTTCCCACATATAAGTAGGCACATCACTTTTATGAGCAGAGAAGCGAATCACCGTTCGGTCTGTACCCACTGCCTCAATGACAGCCTTCGTTACTTCTTTCATAAGCGTTAATCTTTGTCCTAAATCTCCACCATACTTGTCTTTACGTTTATTCGAGAGATCGGAATTAAATTGGTCAATCAAATACCCATGTGCACCGTGAATTTCGACCCCATCAAAACCAGCTTCAATCGCATTTTTACCAGCCTGAGCAAATTGATCGACCAATTGCTGAATATCTTCTACTGTCATCGCTTCAGGGACATCATAAGGCTTTCTAAAACGCGGAACCCTTCCTTCTGCTGCAATCGCCGACGGTGCTTGAGGTGGGTACCCTAATGTTAGCTCATGATGGGACAGACGACCAACATGCCAAAGCTGAGCAATAATCGTACCACCTTCGTTATGTACAGCTTCGGTTACTTTTTTCCACGCCTCCACTTGATCTTTTGTGTATAATCCTGGAACTTGCGGATTCCCCTTAGCTCGTGGGCTAACTAATATTCCTTCCGTAATAATTAACCCAACTCCGTCAGCAGCGCGCTTGCGGTAATATTCCACCACATCTTCCCCTACGACACCCGTCTCATCATCAGCAAAACAACGAGTCATTGGCGCCATTGCCGTGCGTGTTTTGAGATTCCACGCTCCAATTTTAACTGGTTCAAATATAATACTTTCAGCACCATTCCTTAATTTTTTCCAAGAATAGGTTTCCGTTGCCTGATAGATTCCTTTTGTTGCCTGCTTCATTTGGTTACCTCCAAAAATTTTGAATGAAGTGAGTAAATTTCTATTCCTCATATGTAAAGTTCAAGAAAAGCGCTGTTTTGTTCCACAACACTTTCCTTGATAAGTTTCACTTTAAGCAAAAACTTGTGTCGTTTGAATCAAGCGTTCTCTTGCTTCCGTATATTCACGGTGCAGCTTATCTACATACTCTGCTGCACTGGTAATCTCTTTAACAGCACCAATGCCTTGCCCACTTCCCCATATATCTTTCCATGCTTTTGCTTTTCCATCTCCACCAAAATTCATCTTAGATGGATCCGATTCTGGAAGGTTATCTGGATCTAGACCAGCTGCTCGAATGGAAGGAGCTAGATAGTTCCCATGAACACCTGTAAATAAATTGCTATAAACAATATCATCAGATGTGCTTTCAACAATTGCTTTTTTATAGTCCTCAGCTGCACGTGCTTCGTACGTCGCAATGAACGGAGAACCTATGTAAGCAAAGTCCGCTCCCAGTGCTTGCGCTGATAGGACAGCGCTTCCATTTGCAATGGACCCAGACAAAGCAAGCGGTCCATCAAACCACTCTCGAATTTCTTGAATCAATGCAAACGGACTTTTGTTCCCAGCATGTCCGCCAGCACCAGCAGCAACAGCGATTAACCCGTCTGCTCCTTTTTCAATTGCCTTATGTGCAAACTTATTATTGATTACATCATGCAAGACAACGCCGCCATAACTGTGTGCCGCAACATTAATTTCTTCACGGGCTCCAAGTGATGAAATAATAATCGGAACTTTGTATTTCGCACATAACTCCATATCCTGTTCAAGACGGTCATTGGATTTGTGAACAATCTGGTTAATGGCAAAAGGTGCTGCTGGTCGCTCAGGATTACGAGCATTATAGGCTGCAAGTTCTTCGGTAATTTCCGCTAACCACTCATCCAATTGAGAAGCCGGTCTTGCATTCAACGCTGGCATCGAACCTACAATTCCCGCCTTACATTGTTCAATCACCAATTTCGGGTTGCTAATAATGAACAACGGGGAACCAATCACAGGGATTCTCAAGCTTTTAAGAATTTCTGGAACTTTTGACATATGTATATCCTCCATTCTTTGTTTTGAAATCAAGCAATCTTGTATCCTACTAACCAGTTAGTCTAGTTAATTTAAAATTACCGCATACAGATAGAGCCGTCAACCTAAATTCAGAATGCAATGAAAATACTGTAAAGTTAAATCTCCGCATTAAAGCTGCTTAACATCAATTCCTTCCTCCGCTAGGACCGATGTGATAATGTGGACAGAATCCCATTCTCCGCTGGAAACTTCAATGATTGGATATTTAGTCGGGAACAGCTTGTCATTAATTTCTGCAACGGACCGTCCTTGATGATATAAATGTTTTACTTCACCAGTAATATTTTCTAGATAGTCCAGCTTTTGCCGCAATAAAGCTTTGCCGTTTTCATGATAGCCGGAATGACAGCAATACATCGGACCAAAATCGTAATCTAGCAAGGTGCGAATTGATTCCATTGTCACCGGGGTAGACTCACTGGCCATTATTACTTTCGTTCTTGGCGAGACAAATAAATCTCCAGAAAACATGCGCCCTGTTTTTTTATTAAATAAGGCAACATGGTCTTCGGCATGTCCTGGAGTATAAATTACCTCCCACTCTTCTGTACGCGATTGAATTTTGTTCGCTAATGGACTAGCCCTGAATTCACGTCTAATCCCCCATGTCTTTTGCCGATATTTTGGATAATTACAAGGTTCGGCACATAAGTGAACGCCTTTTTCATGGACAAAAATAGGCACCTCATGATTTTCCTGAATCCATGCAGCTGTCCCTGAATGATCCTCATGGCTATGAGTTAAGGTCACAAGGTCAAAAGAGTGTTCCTTATAGAAAAGGATAATTTCTGATTCAATACATTGAGGACCAGTATCAATAATCATGCCATCTACTAAAAAGAGATATACTGTTCCCGCTTTTTGACCAATTTTGATGACGTCACCTTTAAAACAAATAACCTCTTCCTTTACATTAATTTGAGGCATATTGCTTGCTTCCTCTCCTTTCTGATACTAGTTTAGGACGAATATCATCATCAAACCTACATCCGCACTTTTTTCTTAATACCAATTTCAAAAAGCATTTCTCTAAAACACTGAACCTTGTCAGCGTCAAATTTTGACATCACTTCATCATTCATTTCATTCATTTTTTTAATTAATGGGGCCTCTAAAGACCTGCCTTTTTCAGTTAAAAACACTCGTTTATTGCGGCGATCTTTTTGGTCAATTCGTCGCTGAATTAATCCATTCTGTTCTAATCGATCAATCACTCCTGTAATCGTAGCACTATCGATTAGTAGTCGGTTCGCTAACACAAAGCCGTATTCGCCATCCCTTTCCCAAAGCAATCGCAGAAGAGCGAATTGAACGGGTGTCACTCCATATGGAGCTAACTTTGCCTTGCTGATTTGCTTAACATGTTGCAATGCTTTTCCAAGAAGAAAATGAATACAAAGATCTGTCTCTTCCATTCGAATCCTCCCGTTTAGAGAATTTTCTGATTAATAAGAATATAGCACAGAGTTATTCTCTTGTATACTAATAATTTGCCTGCTAGGAAACTAACTTAGAAGTAATTTTTTTTAGTAATTAAAAAGAGACAACTTAATATGAAAAGTTGTCTCCACCCATTATGCGGTTCTTCGATATTTATATTGTTTCCATTGAAAAAGAATAAAGCAGCCAATGCAAAAACCAAGAATGGCGATAAAAGCTGCGATGACAACCATTCCGGTAAACACATAACCAATGACTGTCCAATTCATTAAAAAGCTAACATAGCCGATGCCAAGACAGGTGACAGCAATTTTCTGGTTAAATTGTTGTTGTTCCCAATCCTCCGGAATGTACGATTTCAATTCTTTGCGGAGAAAGTGCTTAGCTATTTCCATTATGGGATTATATCCGAAAAAAAGCCCCAATAGTCCAGCAATAAAAGGTATTAATAAAATCCACGCTTGTCCTGTTGCCCAAGTCAGTAAAACACTAATGACAATTACAGTTTGATTGGTCTTCACAAGTGGACGCGGAATCGAACGAAGTGTATCATTCATTTTTAATTCCGACCTTTCCTATAAGTTTTGTATAATTATATTTTATTCATTACGATGCATTTTGTACAGTAGTTTGTTTTGAGAAAATATCTATTATCAAACATGAATTGCCTTGGTTATGTTAGAATACAAAAAGTATTCACTCTCTTTAATCACCCGGGTAAAAAGTAAATTTAGTAGAAACGAATATACTAGTATTTTTCACTGGTCTATAGTTCTAATAAAATTTCTAAGGATACATAAAGTCATTACCATTGTACGCACTAGTTTGATTAGGAGGAGAACGATGTTAAAAACGAAAGCTTTAACGAACAGAGATTATGAATTGATTAAATCAGCAGAACAAGTGATTGAAAAAAATTATCGGTATGGACGTCATCATATTGGTGCAGCAGTTAGAACGAAATCTGGTACAATTTTTTCAGCGGTCCACGTAGAAGCAAACGTTGGGAGAATTACCGTATGTGGTGAGGCAATGGCGATTGGGAAGGCCATCTCTGAGGGAGATCACGAATTTGAAACGATAGTCGTTGTTGCACATCCCCATCCGCATGAAGAGATTGAGAAATGTTGGGTTGTCGCACCTTGCGGGATGTGCCGTGAACTGATTAGTGATTATGGAAAGGATACAAACGTTATTCTTTCTTATCACAGTGAACTCGTAAAGTGTAATATCCTAGAATTGTTGCCAGAAAAATATACTAGCGATATAGACTAGTCTATTTATCTATTGTGATCCATCCATAGAGAAAAGCGCTTAGATTTCCTAAATCAAAGCGCTCCTACTTATTCTTAAAGGGAAACTTCATTCAGTGGAGGAGTTAAAACGGGAGAATACTATCTCTTTAACAGACTAGAAAATAGCTGAACCTTTACCATATCTTTATCTTTTTATACCGCATCATAATCATCATCACTAGTTATCCACTTTGTTACTTCTTGTACAGTCTTCCGTTTCCCACCAGGCAAGTGTCTCTTCGGGTAGCCGAAATATAGGAATCCCAACACTTCTCCTTTTTCTGATAAACCAAATAGCTTTTTCATAAGCGGATGATAAGTTGGCTTTCCTGTACGCCAATATCCAGCTACCCCTAAAGCATGGGCAGCTAACAGCATATTTTGAATCGCTGCATACACAGCACCGTACTCTTCCTGGATAATTACCCTATCGGAAGGAACATTCGGTTCAACAGCAACGGCTACAATCACTGGCGCTCGAAAAGGCTTGTCGAGGATCTTTTGAAGTTTTTTTTGGTTACTGTCACTTTTGGGATCATCCATTTCTAATTCAGCGATTTCCGCAAGAACTTTCCCCAAACGCGTTCGCCCCTCTCCCATTAAAACAAAAAACCTCCAAGGTTCTGTTCTAAAATGGCTCGGAGCCCAAGTTCCTGCTTTTAAAACTTTTTCAATCACCTCATTTGAAACATCTTGTTCTGTAACGAGCCCATTGCTCCTCCTAGTTTGAATGGCCTCAAACACTTCCACCACCAAATCCCTCCTAGTGTAGAAAGGTGCATTACAAATAATGAATGTTATTATATTGTAGTATTCATTGACTTGTATTATGTCTGGAAAGGGTTGAGAAGGTTTCTTCCTTATTAAACCACGTGTGTTGTTTACCATTTTGAAGGAGAAATCGATTCTGTTCATTTGGTACTTCAATCAGAAATCCCCCTAGAAAAATCCCTAATTCAATCTTCTAGATTTATCGTCACTTTTGTTTGCTATAGGTTCATTCGAATGAGTACATTTCGAGTGAAAAGGACACTGTTTGCACTCCTTTGATGAGCTTGGAGGCGAATATCGGTCAGGCTTATGGACACTTTCCTTCAAATAGGTTAAATACAATATACCTCGTTGGACTTCCTCCTCAGAAGGTGTAAACGTATACCTTTTTCCTTCTAATAAATTAATAACTTCTACCTGTTCCGGTATTTTTCTAAACGCTTTCTTTGCAAATACAACCATTAAGTAATGATAAAGTTCAACCATTTCTCTATCTGCTTCTACAAGAAATTTTTTGATTTTAAAAGAATAAGTGAACCACTCTACTACCTCAAAGGTAAGGGAAACTCGACTCTCTAATTCATCTATATAAGCGTCCAGTTTCTTAAATAAAAATAAGGGGAGAGTTGTTTCTTCCTTTGATTCTAAAAAACGAAGTAGATGGTCCGTAATCTTTGCTACAACAGTATAATATTGAATTGGATTATCGAATAACATGGGATTGATTTTCTGCCAATAACGATCAATTAATTTTAATACATTCAATTTCTTTTGTTCCGATAGCGGGAGTTGATAATATTCTTGAACAATCTGATGATCAACTGAACAATTTGGCGCCACTTTAGCTCACTAGAATGGTCCGACAATATATGTTGATAATAAAATTTATACGGACATCTTAAAAAAGCTTCTAAATGATAATCGGTAATCGCCTTCACAGATACCTGAGGGTGATATTCTTTCATGCAACTCATCCTCTCTTTGTTCATTCCACTATAATACATTGAGAAACATTCTCATTTTTGTATAAAAAAAACAGATTAAACTACATCTTTTAATACTTTGGCGATTGAACACCAAGAACGCTTTGCAAAGTAAATAGGGATTGATTGACTTTTTGCCCGCTTTTTTATCACGGATGTAAGATTATGGTTAACATAGTCAGTTAACACAAGAATACAATTGACCTTTTCAGGAATCTCAATATTAACCATTTTTGCTTTTCTCCCATTGACATGTAGGATTTCATCAAAACCAACCGATGTTAATTTGTCTGGTATGATACCTAAATGATCGGCACCGACAATAAGCAAGGAATTCACGATTTTTCCCTCCTATGAATGATTTCAATCTCATGTAGCCCACAACAAGGGCAAACCTCCATATCCACCAGCAGCTCATCCTTCATATAACCACACAACTCACAATGCTTCTTATTAATCGTTGTAGCCTCCTCTGATTTATGTAAGTATATAATTTTAGAACTCGTTATTTAGTCCTTTTAATTGATAATGATTATCAATTATTATTCTAAATGAAAATGATTATCAATGTCAATAAATTTTTTCATTAGTCTGATAAAATCCGAAAAAACTACTTACAAATTAGGAACCATTTTTTTTGGTATACTATTTTATTTTCACTATTCTCACTTTTTTTCAGAAATCCCCCTTTATTTTCATCTTATAAGTTCTATTATCATAATGTCTTTTTCTATTTACGAAACAAGCAAATTACAGCCAGAAGAGCTCGAGCAATAAATTCGGTAAACAACCTAGTAATGAATTTAGGACTCTCAAAAAGCGATTTTCATAGCTAATTTAACTGGCGCCCGATAATATGAAAAAAAGGGGGGATGTTTGTGAACATTGCTAAATTTGAACAGTCTATTCAACAACTTTTTGATAGAGAATCATTAGAAGAGTTTAGAGATGACTTTGGGTTTACTAATCAAACCATTTCAACTATTGGTTATTCTACTAATTTGTCAATAAGAAGTAATTGAAAAAGCGGCAAAAAAAGAGGTGGATTTGATCCTTACGCATCACGACGCATGGGATTTTATTTATCGATTTAAAGAAGCTTGGGAAAAGAAGTTAAAAGAAGAAAACATTAGTCATTTTTGGGTTCACGGACCATTGGATTATGTTGATTTTGGGTTCTTCGACTTCTCTCATGAATGAATGAATTAAGTATCCATAAAATTCTCCGCTACTCTCATTATGATCAAGATTAGGATTATCCAGCTATTGGAGTCTTTGCTAAGCCATTAGATTTTGATGTGCTCGTAGGCAAAATGAGAACGAGATTAGCGGAGCCTGTTCGAGCATGGAAGAATAAGAACATTCGAGTGAAAAAAGTGAGGTTTAACGGGAGTGCGGCATTCTACAAACCATTTAAGGTATGCATTTGACCAAGGGTGCGATACCTACATAACTGGAGAGGCAAGTTTATACACCATTCAATATGCTCATTTTATTGGATTAAACCTTCTAGTTGGAAGTCACAATTTTACTGAAATATTTGGTGTAGAGAAGCTTGCTAGAAAAATCTTGGAAATAAACGATGGGATAAAAATCATCCAATTGAATGAAAATCATTTTGAGCTTAACCACCGATAATAGGCAGAAGAAGCAGTCGTTCCTACTTCTTCTCATCACATGTCGTAAACTTTTGACGCGAAATCGATAAAATCCATAAACGCTGAAATGTTACATTTCATTGCCTCTATACTTGCCAATTCTTTTGAATTAAACTTATTCCACAACCCTGATGAAGGCGAACAAAAATCAGGCAAACCCGCTTCTGTTGACATCCCTGCTCCTGTGAAAACCACAGGATATTGGGACTCATTAAAACAACACTCGGAATTCATGAATTTTAGGCTCATTCATAAACCATTCACCTTCCCAATTAATTCTTTAGCTGAGCGGAGCATGTTGTCAAGTTAATAATCAGACAGTACATCACTTTACATAATATTATTATAGTTATATACGTAAGATTAAAATAAAAAAGAACCCTCATGAGAGCGTTCGCCTATAGTTTAAGAAGGATTCCCATGTATCTTAGCTGTCCTTCTTTATTTGTTGCAAAAAATACTCCACTAGTTCAGGATATTTTATTAACTCTTCTTTTCCCAGTTCACTAAGAATATAAGTCCCTCGTTTAACCCGTACATACCAACCATAGAAGTTTTTTGTTAAAATGGAGGAAGTTTTTTTCCCCGTCCCCAAATCCACTAATGCTTTAGGAGACAACGAGCCAAATTGATCAAGATATGTAGCAATCTGAATACAGTTCTCTTTATAAGCGGTCATAATTTTTGTCCGTCTGCTACCGCCGACATTATAGTCAGCACTCCGCCCTTCTATTTCCTTCAGCAATACTTCCCGCTTACGGGTGTTTCGACTTTTACTTAAATTACGATTAAAGGGTGTTGGGTGAAAAAGCACTTCTGCTTTTGAACTTTTGCCAGGAAAAGAGACCAAAATCAATCCTAGTTCCAGTCTTCGAACTAAATGACATTTATCCTGCCATTGTCTCGAGTTCAAACGATGCTTAGGCCTTGGAATCGCAATATAAACTTGATCGGAAAGTTTTTGTCGCTTTGTCGCTTGTATTAATAAGTCTACACTCAATGTTCGCTTCAACTCAATGATGACTAGTTCGTTACCTTTAACAGCGGCAATATCACAATCCTTCACTTCCCCATATACTTCATAGCCCTCGCGAGTAAAATACTTGTGAATTGGCTTATATAAATCTACTTCTTGCATTTTCTTTTGGTCCTGAATAGGTCATCCCCACTTTATGTTCAAACTTGCTTTTCTATCTTTTCTTGTTGAACAGCTATATTTTTCTCCGGAACTCGTTTCATAAAGATGGGATAGATGCCTCCAATAAAAAAGAGAAGCCCCACAACAAAAGAGATTGCAATCCAAAAAGTGATTCCAAAACCAACAGTCTGGTAACCACCACCGTAATAATTAACATCAGGACTATTGATGTACGCTGTCATGATTGCAGCGGTTAGATGTTTTGCTGCATATAAGAAAGCTGAAATACAAATAAAAAAACAGCCGATTGCTGTTAATTCTCTTTTTATCACTATAATTTCCTCCCGTTATGTACTTTTTTCCATTTTAATAGTAACACTACTGCTTAAAACCTTACAACCTTCAATTAATTAAAGGAATTTACGCTATGATAGCAGTTAGATAGCACATAGATAATCGACACTATCTACTTTCTATCATCTGTAATCCAACAAAAAGTGCACACACTATCCCTATCTTTAACTAGATGGAGGAGAATATGGCACAAAAGCAAAATTTATTAAGACAAGGAAATAAATCTTCACTCATCGCTGCAACAGTTAACACAATCATTGCCATTATTAAGGGAATTGCTTATTTTTTTACTGGGAATGTCGCAATGTTCGCTGAAACGATGCACTCCCTTGGAGATGCCGCGAATCAATTCTTTGTTTTTATTGGGAGTGCATTAAGTAAGAAAATGCCAACCGAGCAATACCCAAATGGTTTTGGACGACTCGTCAACTTGGTGTTGCTTGGAGCAGTCATTATTGTCGGAATTATGAGTTACGAAACAATTAAAGAAGGCTATCACCATCTTTTGCATCCTACCGAATCAACAGGAATTATCATTAATCTTTCCGTTTTAGGTTTAGCGGTCCTACTAGAAGCCTTTGTCCTGTATAAGGCTATGAAAGAGGTTCTCCATGAAACTGGAATAGAAGCAAAAGGTTTAGGAATTTTGGCTAAAAGTTTTACCGGTTTAAAAAAAGCAAAACCAGCGACAAAGCTTGTTTTTATGGAAGACTTGGTGGCAACAATGGGTGGGATTATTGCCATCATTGGGATTTTATTATCTTATTTTGCTGGTTTACATGCTGCCGAAGGGATTGCCTCTATCATTATTGGGATAATGATGTTTTATGTAGTTGGAAAAGTATTTTTAGATAATGCAAAAGGAGTTCTCGGAGAGGCTGATGAAGAACTAGAAGAGAAAATTGGTCAATATATTTTTACCAACCACCCTGAGATTCGGGATATTAAAACGTTATATGCCCTTAAAGAAGGGGAAGACTATCACATTGAAATGAAGTTAGAAATTGATGCGTCCATATCTGTCAAAGAAGCGATTGCCTTGAAAAATATAATTGAAGGCAAAATACAAGAAATCAAAGGAGTTACAGATGTCATCATTGAATTTGATCAAGATGATGGCCTCCAAACGTGGACTTGAAGGAATTGATAACTTTAAGAGGTAAAAAAAGAAGCAGGAAATTCCTGCTTCCTTTACTTCCGATGCATTTTAAACTCGAGAAATAATTCGTTATAAAATGCCAAATTGCTTTGACCAAGGTTTTCATAAACCTCAAGTTTTTTGGTTAATTCTTCAGACGGATAAAAACGTTCGTCGCTCGTCATATCCTCAGGCATTAACGGCAGTGCCGCTTTGTTTGGAGTGGAATAGCTTACCCACTCCGTATTTTGGGCGGAAACTTCCGGGTCGAGCATAAAATTGATAAATTTATGCGCTCCTTCAACATTTTTAGCTGTTTTTGGGATGACCATACTGTCAAACCATAAGTTCGAGCCTTCACTAGGTACTACATAGTCAAGGTTTTCATTCTCGTACATAATGTCAGATGCGTCTCCCGACCACACCAAACCAATTGCCGCCTCTTCATTCGCCATCAGCATTTTGATTTCATCCCCGACTATTGCTTTTACATTTGGTGTGAGTTCATCAAGTTTTTCTTTCGCTGCTCTTAAATGGTCAACGTTTGTGTCATTAAGCGAATATCCTAGACTATTCAATCCCATCCCCATAACTTCACGGGCACCATCAATCAACAAAATTTCATTTTCAAATGCTGGATTCCAAAGGTCATTCCAGCTTGTAAGCTTTCGGTTATCAATCATCGACGGATTATATACAATCCCAACCGTCCCCCAAAAATACGGAACCGAATATTGATTTCCTGGATCAAATGGGAGATCCATAAACCGTGAATCAATATTTTTCAAATTAGGGATTTGATTATGATCGAGTGGTATTAACAAACCCTCTTCGCGCATTTTATCAATTGTATATTCCGAAGGAACGGCAACATCATAAGACGTCCCACCTTGTTGAATTTTTGTCATCATCGCTTCATTCGAATCAAATGTTTCGTAGATCACACTTATTCCTGTTTCTTCCTCAAATTGAGAGATCAACTCTGGATCTATATAATCTCCCCAGTTGTAGACGGTCAATGTATTGTCACCAGAGTATCCTTGGGATGCGTTTAAAGAAGAAATTCCCCATAACAACAACGCAGAAACAATCACAATCGCTAAAAACAGTCGAACTAATTGCTTCACTTTCTTCCCCCCGTTCCATTTGTCTTCAATCGTTGATTAATAAAGTAGTAAACGACAACCAAGACGATTGTAAACAAGAATAACAGGGTGGATAAAGCATTGATATTTAAAGAAACACCACGGCGAGCCAAGGAATAGATTTCAACAGATAATGTGCTAAATCCATTTCCAGTCACAAAAAAGGTAACCGCAAAATCATCAAGTGAGTAAGTTAAAGCCATAAAAAACCCCGCCATAATCCCTGGTGAAATGAATGGCAAGATAACCTTTGTTACCACTTCCCAGCTATTGGCTCCTAAATCCTTTGCGGCATCAACTAATGTTGGACTCATTTCATATAATTTTGGCAGCACCATCAAAACGACAATTGGTACACTAAAAGCGATGTGTGAAAGTAGCACCGAATAGAATCCAAGCTGATAACCTGCAATCGTAAACAGGATCAAGAACGATGCTCCCATGATTACATCAGGGCTGACAATCAAAACATTATTCAGTGAAAGAATCGCATTTTTACGAGACCGCTTTTTTACTGAATGAATCCCAATCGCACCAATAACTCCAATAATGGTAGCAATCAAGGCCGACAATAATGCCACGACAAGGGTATTTAACACTATAATTAATAATCTCGTATCACTAAACAGCTCTTGATACCATTCAAGCGTGAAACCCTCAAAATCATACATAGTGCCACCACTATTAAACGAATAAAAAACCAAAAAGAAGATCGGCGCATAAAGGATCACAAAAATCACAATCAAAAAGAATTTTGATACAGGGGATAATTTCTGGTCCATTTACACCCCTCGCTTTCTTTTCCCTGTTAAAGCCATGAACAGGAACATAATTAAAATTAAGAAGACAGCAATTGTGGAACCCATTCCCCAATCTTGTGTAACAAGAAAATGTTGCTCAATAGCTGTTCCTAGGGTAATCACACGGTTTCCAGCAATCAATCTTGTCAGCATGAACAAGGATAGAGCAGGTATAAACACAACCTGACAGCCAGATTTAACCCCTTCCATCGTTAATGGAAAAATGACACGTCGGAATGTTGTCCATTTTGACGCACCTAAATCATTTGCAGCATCGATTAACGCTGGATTCAATTGATTTAAAGAATTAAAGATTGGCAAAATCATAAACGGAATAAAAATATATACCGCAACAAAGATAAAACTGAAATCTGTAAACAGGATTTGTTGTGTCCCAATGCCAATGGCCTCTAAAAAACGATTGGTAATCCCATAGGTACCAAAAATCCCTATAAAGGCATACGCTTTTAACAACAAATTAATCCATGATGGAACAATAATAAGCAACAACCATAATTGCTTATGTTTTGTTCTCGTTAACAATAAAGCCGTTGGATAAGCGATCAGTAAGCTAAACAATGTGATCAAAAACGCGTACCAAAACGAACTTAATGCCATCTTTAAGTATGTTGGTGTAAAGAATTTTTCATAATTTGCTAATGAAAAGTCGCCATTTATGTCTAAAAAAGAATAATAGACCACGAGGACGATCGGTGCGATGACAAAGAAAATCATCCACAACGTATAAGGAAGCATATACAGTTGACGAGTTACTTTTTGATTCATTTCCCGTCTCCATCCTTATAGGACTCTAAACGGCGGTCAAACTCTTCTTCTGTTTCTCCTAAACGCATGACGTGGATGGCTTCTGGATCGAAATATAAACCAATCTGATCCCCGACGGTTGCTTTTTTTGTTGAATGCACAAGCCACTCATTTCCAGCGGTATCATAGCAGCAAATCTCGTAATGAACTCCACGGAATAATTGTGAATCTACTTGTACTTGTAATTTACCTTTTTCTATACTTGTAATCTCTAAATCTTCGGGACGGATGACAATTTCGACTGGTTCGTTTGTATCAAAGCCCTGGTCTACACAATCAAATTGTTTCCCAGTGAAGGAAACCAAATAATCCTTGATCATGGTTCCTTTTACAATATTCGATTCGCCAATAAAATCAGCTACAAATCGGTTTATCGGCTCATCATAAATATCTGTTGGCGTACCGCTTTGCTGGATTTTCCCTTTATTTAAAACAAAAATTTCATCGGACATTGCTAAGGCTTCTTCTTGATCATGCGTAACAAAAATGAACGTAATCCCTAAACGTTTCTGCAAATCTCGTAATTCGTATTGCATTTCTGTACGTAGTTTTAAATCGAGCGCTGACAATGGTTCATCAAGCAAAATCACCTCAGGCTCATTAACAATCGCTCTCGCAATCGCAACACGTTGACGTTGCCCGCCTGACATCTCTTTAATTTCTCTTTGCTCATAGCCAGCAAGATTCACGAAATGAAGTGCTTCTTTTACTCTTTGTTCAATATCAGTTTTCTTTAACTTTTTAATCCGTAAGCCGAAAGCCACATTTTCAAACACATTTAAATGAGGAAACAGCGCATAATCCTGAAAAACAGTATTTACTTGCCGTTTATTCGCTGGAAGGTCATTGATTTTCTTTCCATTAAAATAAATTTCCCCAGAAGTAGCTTCGGTAAAACCAGCGATTAACCTTAAAATCGTCGTTTTCCCACATCCTGATGGTCCTAAAAGGGTATAAAATTTCCCCCTTTCGATTTCAAAACTTACATCATCCAACACAGCAGGGTCATTGTCATATTGCTTTGTCACATTATTAAATTGAATAATTGTCGAGTTTGTCATAATGACCTCCTTATACCAATCTATATCAGTCCTGTTCTAATACAAGAAACATACTTTAAACATGTAAAAACCACTAAATCACCGCACCAATTATACACCAGCCTACAAATTTTTCAAGAAAGAAGTGTGCAATTGCAAGCTAATTTTATAACAAGCGAAATTCCATCTATACAAAGCTTTCAAATACGGAACAACATGATTATTTTTCAATACAAAAAAGCCTCGAATACAACGAGGCTTTTTAAGGAGATTAGTTTCAGACAAAGGTTAATAGGTAGTAACTTTATGGAAAGGTTACAACCACCCTGATTGGGTTTTCGACTTTTTCATGTAAATAACGCAGGGCCGTATTAACCTCCTCTAATGGGAAAGTATGCGTGATGGATTCTTCGACATTTAGTTTCCCTGCGGCAACAAGCTCAACCAACTGTTCAATTGTTTGTTTCGTGAAACCATACGAACCGAGAAGTGAAAGTTGTTTTCTAACGAAAATGGTAGGTGGTAGCACCGAAATGGGTTCTGGACCTAAACCTACAACAACGGTTCGTCCACCTATTGCAACAGATTCAACTGCTTGAGCAATAGTGTTTTGCAAACCAATAAACTCAGCGGAAACATCCACCCCAAATCCGTTCGTCATGTTATTTATGCGATCAACTGGTGATTCTTTACTTGGATTAATTGTAACATCGGCACCTAAGCTTTTTGCTCTTTCCAATTGATCATCACGGGTATCAATGACAAAAATTTGTTTAGCACCAGCTAACTTTGCAATTTGTACCGCATGAAGACCTAAACCTCCAGCACCAAATATCGCGATTGACTCTCCCGGTTTTAACTGTGCACGGTCAATCAACGCGTGAAACGGAGTCGCGATAGCATCAGTGATAATCGCTCCAACTTCAAATGGAACCTGCTCAGGAAGCCTAACTAAATTTTTTGCTGGTATATTTAGGTACTCAGCGAGAGCACCATCCCGTTGAATCCCAATCACTTGTCGACTTAAACAAATTTCAGCATGCCCATTTATACAGTTAGAACAAGAACCACAGAAAATCCCTGGAGTAATTGAAACACGGTCCCCCGGCTTCCACCCTGTAACATCCTTTCCGACAGCAGCTACCACGCCTGAAGGTTCATGCCCGAGAATAATTGGTTTATGAGAAGTTGGGGTTACCCCCTCATAAACGATATGAACATCAGAACCGCACAATCCGACCGCTTTGATTTCCACTAATACTTCATCATCCCGAATCTCGGGAGTGGGGATTTCTTCTACTTTAAGGGGCTCATTGACTTCGTAGAATCGAGCAGCCTTCATTTTACTTGGAATTGCCAAATTCTACTCCTCCTATTTCAACATTGGCGGACGATTTTGTTTGATTACTTCCTTCAAACCAATGGCGAGCATTATCAACCATCATCAACTTGATTTGTTCCTCGGTCACTCCATTATTTCTCAATTCTGGAATAATTTCTTCAAGAACAAAACTCATTGTCCATTTTGGATACATAAGCCCTGGTGCTTCTTCAGGGTACCAATCAATTGTACAGCAATGATCTTGCGATAAGAACATCCGGTCAGCATAACCCTTTTTCGCCAATTCAATTACAGTTGTATTTCGATTCTCGGTTGCACATTCACCTGTTAACCCATAACGATCCATGCCTATAAAACAACCATATTCAATGACCTGTAAAATATATTCCATATTGTCTGTATCACCAGTATGTCCGATTAAAATTCTACTTGGATCAACTCCTTCTTCTATTAATATATCTAGCTGGTTTATGCCCGTTCCTGTCCCAGGATGCGAATGAGTCATGATTGGTACTCCAGTTTTCTTATGTGCACGTGCGACCGCACGGATAACTTTTTCAACATCTGGTGTAACCCCCTGTGCATCTGTTGCACATTTTAAGAAACCGGCTTTTATCGAAGTGTTTTGGATACCTACTTCAATGTCGCGGACAAATAATTCAGCCATATAGTCAATATCACGGTTTTGGAAATGTGGCGGGATATAATGATAAGAATAAATTCCTGTTGCAGCAATGATCTGAACCCCAGTTTCACGAGAGACTCTTTCAATAAAGCGGATGTCACGGCCAAGTTCCATAACAGTAGGATCACAAATCGTGTTTACTCCAAGCTTTTTCACATTGTTTACTTGTTGAACCGCTTTAACGAACTCTTTCTCTTCATCGTATAAATGTGGAAATTGAAGAAAGACAGATTCTGAACGAACACGCATATGTTCATGAATCAATGTTAAACCCAATTTGGACGTCTCAACTGGACCAGTTACAGATTGAATTAATGTCATTCAATACTCCCCTTTCACTTAGGTAATAATTTTAGTAATTCATAACTCATAGCGCGACCATCATGATTTTGATTTGCAAAATATGTATTTTCATTGTTGGTAACGCTTCCAATTCAAAAACAACTATAGAAAATTATGAATTATCTGATAACAATAGTACCAGCGTCTTTCCCTCGGTGTCAATATTGGTTTGTTAGGTTTTAACAGTTTCATTTGCTTTTTAAAATAGATAACCTTCCCCCTCTATTGTGAGAGAAGGTTATCAGCACTTACCAAACCTACCCTTTCACTTTGTGTTCTTCTTGTTCTTGAAGCTTTCTCCACAAAATTTTCCCACTCCCAGACATTGGAAGAGCATCGAGGAATTGTATAATCCTTGGAATTTTATAGGTTGCCATATGCTCTTTGGACCAACTAATAATTTCTTCTTCCGTTGTTCCTTTGCCTTGCTCATTTAAGACAATAAAAGCCTTTACCGTTTCACCTCGTCTAGCATCAGGTACTCCAATCACACAGGCATTTTGAACGGATGGATGTTTGTATAACGTCATTTCTACTTCCGCTGGCCATACTTTAAACCCGGAAGCATTGATCATCCGCTTAACTCGATCCACTATAAAGAAATACCCCTCCTCATCATAACGAGCAATATCTCCAGTTCTAAAAAATTCCTTTCCATCAAGCTTCACAAACGCACCTTTTGTCTCTTCTGGACGGTTCCAATAGCCTTTAAAGATTTGGTTTCCTGTCACAATAATTTCGCCTTCTTCATTCGGTCCAAGTTCCTTAAGCGTGACCGGGTCAACCACTCTAGCATCCACATCGAACTGTGGCATCCCTAAGCATTGTAGCTTTGGCCTTTCTAGTGGATTTTGATGAATTTGCGACATCGTTTCTGTTAAACCATACCCTTCCACATAACGAAGCCCAGTCAATTCATAAAGTTTCTCTCCGACCGCTTCTGGTAGTGGCGCACCGCCACCACCAATCATTTTCAGCGATTTTATCGCTCCTTTTGTTAATCTTGGATTTGCTAAGAAATCGACAACCATCGTCGAGATATTTGTCCAGCGAGTAACTTGGTAACGTTCAATTAAGGTTAATGCTACATCACGGTCCCAACGAGTCATGAGCACCATTGTTCCACCAAGATAAATCGGTCCGTTCATACTATGTTGCATTCCTGTGACATGGAATAGTGGCAAGGTTGATAAACCAACATCTGCCGGAGAAGAGTTTGCCCAGACAATTCCGCCTAACAATGTCGCTTGTAACGTTTTATGTGTATGCATACAGCCTTTTGGTTTCCCTGTTGTGCCCGACGTATACGGCAAACAACACAAATCATCAGCTATTGCCTCGCTTGGTCTTGGATTTTTATTGGCAGCTAGTGTTTCTTCCCAATCGATAATTGCTTCGGAATGAAAAGACTCCTTAGCAGCAGCTACAACCGGAGGTATCGCATATTCGACGTCATGTTGGGCATAGTCCGAATACGTAGCTACAATAATCTTTTTCAATGGAGAGCTACCTAAACAAGGTTTAATTTCCGGCATTAACTCTTGCCCAACCATTGCCACTTTTGCGTCACAGTCAGCTAAATAAAAAGAGACTTCATCTTTTACATTCATCGGATTTATTGGAACTACCACTGCGTCCAAACGCATGATTGCATAATAAGCGATCATATATTGCGGTGAATTTTGCATATATAAGACCACGCGATCGCCTTTTTCCACTCCAAGCTCATGCTGCAAATAGCCGGCTAATTGATTCACTTCTTTGTGAAGCTGTTTATAACTTATTTCATTTCCATAGAAAACAATAGCTGTCTTATCCGGATAGCGCTTCGTCGTAACCTCTAAGTTGTCATAGATTGTGGTCTCAGGAATTGGTAACGATTTTGGTAAACGTTTTGGCCAAAACTCAAAATGCCTTGAAAACATATTTGCTCCACCACCATTTAAATTTTTATTTAAGTTAATTGGAATCGCTTACAAATATCTTAATTTAAATTATAACAGAATATTCCGACTATATTAACGATTGTTTTACATAACTTAATAATGTATCTGTTAATGCCTAAAATTAATGAATCAAGGAAATGTGTCTTGGAAAAGCAAGCTTTGCTAACATTCTTCATATATTGATTGGAAAACGATTTCCCTCAAATACACCGTAAAAGGAGAGGGTAAGATGTCAGCATGTGATGGCGCGACCTACCTTCAGAGAATCGGAAACTTAGATTCTGAAATATGGCTCGATGGACAAAAAATTAATGGTAATCTATGTGACCATTACGCTTTTAAAGGAATTCTAAAAAGTAAAGCAAAGCTCTTTGATATGCAATTATCATCTGACAAAGTGGATTTTATGACATTTAAATCGCCATTAACTGGCGAACGTGTGGGAACATCTTTTATGGAACCCCGTAGTAAAGAGGATTTAGAAAGACGAAGACTAACAACGCAAGAGTGGGCGAAAACATCTGGTGGAATGATGGGGCGGTCTCCTGATTATATGAATACTGGATTAATGGCATTGGCTGCCGCCTGTGACGTATTTGAAGATGATGATTGCTGTGATCAACGAATAAAAATGCTTTATGAGACAGCCCGCGAAAAAGATCTAACCTTTTCGCATACATTTGTCAATCCTCAAGTGAACCGATCATCAGCCTACTTAGAAAAAGACGAATCCCTTATCTCTGCTCGTATAGTTAATACCACTAGTGATGGGATCATCATGAAAGGCGCACGTTTGTTAGCTACTCAGGGTGGGATCACTGATGAGTTGTTAGTATTACCGATTGGGGGGAAATACATTGATGAGGCTTCTCTCTATGCATTTTCAATTCCAAGTGATACAAAAAATCTTAAATTTATCTGTAGAGAATCCTTTACCTACCGGCCCTCGCAATTCGACCATCCCTTAGCCTCCCGATTTGAAGAAATTGATACAATTGTCGTATTTGATGATGTTCTAGTTCCATGGGAACGTGTTTTTTTATATAAAAATTACAACATTGTAGCAAGGATGTATGAAGAATCACAATTCAATACTTTTTTACTCCACCAAACCGTTGCTCGACAAACTGTTAAAACCGAATTTTTATTAGGTGTTGCTCAGCTAATCGTCGATACCATTGATATCGGTGAGTATTTACATGTAAAAGAAAAAGTCAGCGAACTTATTATTGGATATGAAACCATGAAGTCCTTATTGTTAGCTTCTGAACTAGAAGCAACCGTAAATCAACGTGGAACAATGATTCCAGATGCCAATCCATTATATGCAGCCATTACAAGCTTTCCTCGATTTTACCCTAGGTTTACTGAAATATTACAATTACTTGGTGCGAGTGGACTCATTTCCATTCCTACTGAACAAGATTTTGAATCGCCTATCCAAGAGGATTTACAAAAATACCTTCAAGGTGCTACTTGTGATGCAAAGGTACGGACGCAGCTTTTTAGACTGGCTTGGGATATTAGCACAAGTGCATTCGGAGGCAGACAAACGCTTTACGAACGTTTCTTTTTTGGTGACCCTATTAGATTAAACACGAGCCTTTACAACGGCTACTCAAAGGAAAGGGCCATTTCATTGGCTAAGTCGCTATTAGAAGAAAAATAATTTTCATGTGTCTTTTTCACTAAAAAATATTTAAGAATAAGTGTAAAAAAGAATAAGGGTCTGCGATTTGAGCCATATTTTTGATGAAAGGATGATGAATATGGCCCATAAACACCTAAAAAACCAAGTAATCTATGTTTCAAACCGAGCATATGATCAACTCCAAACAACGAACAAAACTTCGAAATCAACGAAGAAACAAAAGAAAGAGCTAGAAGAATAATGAGAAATGAAGCCTGCTCGGTAAGATGAACATTCAATCTTAGTGGGCAGGCTTCACTTTTCACGATCTTATATATTTTACCGATTTGAGTTATTAAATTAAGTAGTCTCTCTTACTAACTGTTCCATTGTTTGGATTTTCGAAGAAAGTTCCAAGAACCACTCCTCATCTCCCGTAGAAAGAGCCAAATCAATTAAGAAACGGATTTGCTCTTTGTTTGTTACATTTGATTCAGGTAAAATTTTCACCTGGTGAATGTTTAATTGAAAGGTGCAACTGATTGAGTTAGGATTATCACTTTTAACTACTTTCACGTTGACCAGTTCTTCAAGTATATTTATTGAATCAATATATCCAATGATCAGTTCACCATCACGTGAACTCCCTTTTACCCAATCCCCTATTTTTAAAATTTTGTTTTTATTTTGAAGCATTCTTTTCACCTACTTAAAATTTCATTTTCCACCTTGACTATCTGTAATTTATTTTATTACATTTCAAACAAAAAATAAGGTATAAATCTATGATTGTTGATTAATTAAATCGACAATATCCTTAATTGAATAATTTTTCAAGTATTCTCCAAGGTGCTCCTCAGCTCCTAAAAAAATACGAAACAAAACATGGTGCATATTAGCCCCTACAATACATTCTTCATTCGAATTTGGACACTTAGGCTGAAGGGCACCTTCACTTGTAATTTTGTAGATGTCCCATAGATTCACTTCACTTAGCTCTGTTGCAAAAATGAATCCCCCACCTATTCCTTCTTTTGATTTAATCCAGCCTTGTCTTTTTAATAAACTCAATATCTTTCGTATCCGAACTGGATGAACTCCAGCACTTTCTGATATGGTCTCACTTGTCGCCATCCGATCTGGCTGAAGTGCAAGCAGTGTTAAGCTATGAATCGCAAGGGTAAAATCGCTGTTCATTCTTATCCTCCTAACGCAATCTGTCTAAGAGCGCATTGAATCAGCTTATACTGAAATCGCAAAAATTATAGTTTGGATAGTCAAAGAGAAATATAATAGTTAAAAATACGTCAATTAGCAAATTTCTCGTTTTCAGCAATCGGAAATATGCGGAGTTTCCGAGGAAGAAAACTTCGAATCTCCTCTTCACTATACCCTACTTGTAAGCGTTTTTCATCATGAAGGATCGGTCTACGCAATATTTTAGGATTGTCACTAATAATTTGATATAATTCCTTCAAAGGTAATGAATCAAGGTTTAAATTTAACTCTTGATACGTTTTTGACTTTTTTGAAATGATTTCATCTGTCCCATCCTCTGTTAATCGAAGAATCGCTTTGATTTCATTTTTTGTTAGTGGTTCGGAGAGAATATCTCTCTCAATATAATCAATCTGATGCTCTTCTAGCCATGCTTTAGCCTTTCGGCAAGAAGTGCAGCTTGACGTTGTATATAGAGTAACCATGTTTACACCCTCCCAGGATCAACTCAAAAAACTAACTAGCCATTAAATTAATTTCCATACTGTAACTTTAAACATTACAGTTGGTTTAGTCAATAAAAAATTTAAAAAGTACTTAATTTAACTAAATGATTCCAATTTAGGGATTTCAATGCCTACTTGATATTACCCATATAGTAAAATCCCTATAAGCGACAGCTTATAGGGATTTTCTTTTAATTTTCTTGTACTTCTTTTCGGTTTTTCTTAAATACTTTTGATAAAACCTCATATACGATTGGGACGATGATTAATGTTAATAACGTCGAACTAGTTAATCCACCAATAACGGTAATTCCTAGCCCTTTCGAAATTAATCCTCCACCACCATTTCCAATTGCTAATGGTATTAAGGCACCGATTGTAGCAATAGCTGTCATCAGGATTGGACGTAAACGTGTCGCACCTGCTTCAAGAATCGCTTCGCGCATTGTCATTCCATCACGTTCCATATGAATGATTCGGTCCACGAGTACAATCGCGTTTGTTACCACAATCCCAATTAACATCAATAGCCCCATCATAACAGAGACAGAAATCGTTTCGTCGGCAATCAAAAGACCAACAAATGAACCAATCACTGCAAATGGTAACGAGAATAGAATCGCAAATGGCGCGAGTCCTTCGCCAAACGTTACAACTAAGATGAAGTAAACAATCGCAATCGCAGCAAGCATCGCTACACCTAGCTGGGTAAAGGTTTCATTCATATCAGCAGCAACCCCAGCAACACCGACGCTAACACCTTTTGGTAAATCAAGATTTTCTATCGCTTCATCCATTTCGGCCGTCGCTTTAGAAATATCTTCGCCGATAATTGTTCCGGAAACTGTAGCATAATACTCGCCAGCACTACGTGAAAGAGTATTTAACGTTGTCCCTTCTTCAACAGTTACAAGTTCAGATAGTGGCAAATTCTGACCGGTTGCAGTTTTGACATCTGTTTCTAATAGCTCATCAATCGACTTCGGCTCCGCTACCTTTTCCTTCTGAACGATGACCTCTAACTCTTCGCCATCTTTTTCAATCGTTGTTAACACTTCTTTAGATGATGTTGGATTTAACATCATCACAATTTGAGCAGTTGTTAAGCCATACTGTAACAGCTCATCTTGCTTGACCTTAAAAGTGTACTCAACATAGGCGTCTTCTGCACTGGAAGAAACATCTTCTAGTCCGTCATTGTCATTCATAACGTCTTCTACCATTTTAACGGCATCATTGAGTTTATTTAAATCTTCACTATAAAAAGTGTAGCTAACCTCGTTTGTATTCATTGACATCGAAGAGAAATTCTGACTCTTCCATTCACCAGATTGACCCATATTAAACACATAATCTTCAATTTCCTCACGAACTTCTGGGAAATTTTCCATATCTGGATCAAAAATCAAGTACATGAGGGCACCGTTTGATCCTCCGCCCATCATCGCTGCCATTGGATCTGCTGAATCCGTTACAGAAACTTGAAGAATATCAATGTCTACTCGCTTAAGTAATTCTTCCTCAACCTCTGCTATGTTTTCTAACGTTTCATCTTTTAATTCTCCAGTAGCTGGTGTATAAGTTAGGTACATCACCTTTTCTTCTTCACTACCCATGAAGCTAAAACCAATTAACGGGGTAAGGGCCAAGCTTCCTATTAATAAAACTATCGCTAAAGCAGAGGTCACCACTTTATGATTTAAAGTCCATTCAAGAACTTTTTTATACCAATTTGCTAGTTTCCCTTGTTCTTTATGACTGCTTTCTGTTTTAGTACTATAAAGCTTCTTTTTAAATAAGAAGTGCGATAAAGCCGGAACAATCGTAATCGCTACAAGCAAGGAAGCTCCAAGCGCAAACGTCATTGTTAATGCAAATGGCATGAACAATTCCCCAACCATTCCGCCAACAAAAATGAGTGGTGCAAAGACGGCAACCGTTACTAGTGTTGAAGATAGGATTGGTTTAAACATTTCAATCGTTGCTTCACGAATCAAAGCTCGACCAGTTAGCTTCTCTTCTTTTAAATGCAGGCGACGATAAATATTTTCTACGACAACAATTGAGTCATCGATTACACGACCGATAGCAACAGTAACCGCACCGAGTGTCATTATGTTTAATGTAATATCCATCCAGTTCAGCAAGAGAAAGGCCATAAAAATGGAGACTGGAATCGAAATGATCGAGATAATGGTAGATTTAAAGTCTCTCAAGAACAAGAGGATGATGAGAACAGCAATTAATCCACCAAATAAAGCTTTTTCAATCATCGTATTGACCGATTCCTCAATCGGCTCTGCTTGGTCAAGGGAAATTTCAACAGTAAGTCCGTCGATTTTAGCCTCTTCCTTTTCAACTAATTCTTTTACTGCGTTTACGACATCAACTGTATTTTCTTGTTGACCTTTTACAATCTGAATCGCAATCGCATCTTCGCCGTTCGTTCGAGAGACTGACTGAACTTTTCCGACTGTCTTAATAGTGGCTATATCACTTAATTTTATAAACGGTACAGGATTTGTTTCCGATGGTGTTACCGGAATGAGCATTTCCTTTAACTCATCAACAGTCATAAACTTTCCATCAACAGCAACCGCTTGTTCGCCTTCTTTGAACTCATAGAGACCTAAGGAAACAGCCATATCGCTTGCCTGAATCATTTTCTTAACTGTATCCTCAGTTAGGCCTAACTCAGCCATTTTTTCTTCATCATAAGTGAATTCCACTTCTTCGATATGCTGACCAGTGATTGTAGCTGAGGCAACACCATCGAGTTTTTCAATCTTCGGTAATAAAAGATCATTCACTGTAGAGGTTAACTCTACTATATCCTCCGTTGAGCTACTAACGCTAAGAGCAACAACTGGCATCATATTCATACTAATTGCCGTAATGATCGGTTCTTCCGCAGCATCTGGTAAAGTGATATTATCTAATGTTGCTTCTAATTGACGCTTTTTCTCATCCATATCAACACCATATTCATATTCTACTTGAATATTAGAAAGATTGGATGAGGAGTTGGAGTAAACTGCCTTGACATCTTCAAGCCCTTCCAAAGCCTTTTCAACCGGCATCGATACATCTTCCATCACCTTTTCAGGCGTGGCACCAGGATATACATCCATGACCATAAGGTAAGGAATGGAGATATCCGGGATTGTTTCTGTTTTCATTTGTGTCCCTGAGTAAATACCTGATACAGTAATAATAATTGTTAATAACCATACTGCTAGCTTATTTTTCAGGACAAAATTGACTAGTCCTTTCACAATGACACCTGCCCTTTATTGACTTATATAATACAGATATTTATAATAATGACCAATCAGTCATTTGTCAAAGGATTTTATCTGGGGAGAATCTAAAGATTATGTTAAAAAAACAATTAATTATGCAGAAAGCCGTTGAACTATTTGCTGAACAAGGTTTCGAGGCAACATCCGTTCAACAAATCACCGACCGTTGTGGGATATCAAAAGGGGCATTTTATTTATCGTTCAAATCGAAAGACGAACTGATTTTAGCGTTAATTGATCAATTCATGACAGAGATCATTGCCGATATTGACTCAATAGTCAAAAGCAACAAGTCAAAAGATGAATTATTATTCGACTTCTTCTATATCAACTTATCTTTATTTGAAAAGTACTCTGATTACGCTAAAACCTTTATGCAAGAACAACTCCACCTTATTAAGGAAGAATTCATTGAAAAAATGCACTATTATAACCTCCTAAATGAGAAAACCATCCTTGAATTGGTAGAACGCGTATATGGAGACCATGTACAGGACATTAAATATGACCTAGTATACTGTATAAAGGGCTTTATTCGAATTTATACCGAGCTGTTTTTCGTCTCACATACACCACCGGATTTCGAAAAACTATCACATTCTCTGGTAGAGAAAACGAATCTTTTAGCTAAGCATACTAAGCTTCCGTTTATTACAGCTGAGTATGCACCTCTATTGCAATCACCAAAGAACAACGAAATATCAAAGGAAAAAATTGTGGAAGTCATTAATCAAAATCTCGAGGAAGTCGAACAAGGGATCGAGCGCGAATCTCTAATTTTAATGAGGGACCAGTTAAACATGCCAACATTACCTCGAGCCATTATAAAAGGATTAATTAGAAATATCCGCCAACATCCTATTACCAAATGGACCTCATATTTACTAGAAAATTACTATGATTAAAAAAAATGGATGGTGTGGCACCATCCATTTTTTCCATTAGAGATTTTCTTGTTTGGCTAGCGGGAAAGTGATTTTGAATATTGTACCTTTATTTTGCTTGCTTTGTACGTTTAAATATCCGTTCATTTCTTTAATAATCTGGAGAGAGACCATTAATCCTAATCCTGTCCCTTTTTCTTTTGTTGAGTAATACGGTAGTCCGATGTTTTCTAGTTGTTCTCCCGTCATTCCAATGCCTGAATCTTCTATATTCATTTCTACCTGGTCACCTTTAATCAAAACCGACACGTGAATCTTACCGTTCTGTTTCGAAGCTTCAATCGCATTCTTAATTAAGTTAATAATCAATTGTTGAAGCCTGCTGGATGCCCCTAGGACTATGGCACCCTCACTAGTTTCGATAGAAATGGCAGCATTATTTAGGTTTGCATAAGAATATAATGTATTTACTGATTTAAGTGCAAGTGCTGAAACATCAATTAATTGTTGTGGCTCTTGTTCATGTTTTTTTCCTAAGCTTAAATAATCAGAAATGATATCATTCGCACGATCAAGCTCATCTATACAAATATTTAAATAATTTCTCTCGGTTGAATCAATATTTTTTGAACCTGTTAACAACTGAATAAATCCACGAATACTAGTCATCGGGTTTCGGATTTCATGAGCAACACTCGCCGCTACTTGTCCAACCACTTGTAGTTTCTCGTTCTTCTGAATTTCCTTGATTAATTCTTGCTTTTCCCTGTGCGATTCAAACAAATGAACAGCCAGCCATACACTAAGAACATTCGCCAAAATAAATACACCAATTAGATGTATTGTTTCCAATATTAAAGAGTTACCAAGCAGAAATATTCCTAGAATTGGTAGTAACGTTACTAAAACAAAAGTAAGTAGCATAGAACGAACGATTTTAATCGACCTTGTCCAGTTAAAATAATATTTTCGAAATTCTAAGATGACAAAGCCTCCTAAAAACAAGACAAGAAAAGCCGGCCCCATTCCTGGTCCCCCAACAAGAAATCGTAAAAAAGCATAAAACAACGTTACGAAAATACCGACGGATTTTCCTCCGTAAATAAAAGCTAAAAACCAGGGAACCATCCGTAAGTCTAAATAAACGCCTTCTTTGATTTTAATCGCATATAAAATACACAATGCCATCGTAATGGTAAAAACTATTCCCCAGTATACCTTTTCATTTTTCCCAAATTGCCGATTATTTTGTAAAGCTTGATATAGAATAATTGGAAATAATACCATTAATATTTGAAGCAAAATTTTATCTATTTGTAAGTCCATAGATGGTACCTCTTTTATATTTTCCGTATAATAATACATCCTTCCTTACTATACTGTTTTTATAACATTGGTGAAAGTAGAAATTTTTTTCAACCTCAAAATTCCCAAATATCTCGACAAGTTGACCTAGAAAAAGGATCCCTCCCACTTACTACCACCCAACTTTTAGTTTGCATAATTAAATTATGTTTTCTTTAATTCAATTTCCAGTCAATAAAATGAATTTCCCTCATTAGAAACAAATTTAAATCCTTCTTTCCTGTTTCTTGTATAACTCCCGAATATTTACCTTGATTCCATCAAATAGTAATACTTGTATCTATAATTTTGTGAACAGAGAATTCGATTGACTTTAGCGCAAAACATTGGTGATCATTCGGGCTTATAAGAACAATGAACGAAAATCGGTCAACCGTTGTAACTTACCCCAGACCAGCAACACATCCATTTTTTACTATGTCTAAAAAAAACACATTCCTTTCAGAGGATAAAAAGTCAATGCAACAGCTGTAGGACATTCAATTCTAGGCCCGGTCCCATTGTTGACTAAGTAAAAATTGATCATTTCTCACTCGATATACCCAGTCTCCCCGACTTTGATTAAATGAGATTTTTGCAGGTAAGCCAGCGCTAAATTGAAGCTAATTTAGGGAAAGATTTTCACTTAGACGTCATTGAGGCAAGTATGCAGGAAAGTTCATTCCTAACTGCCCCAATTTTTCCAGGAAGGAGCGATTGATTTTGAGAAGGAACCAAAAGTCGTTCAACAAGTATCCTTACATCGTCTTACTTGTCATTCATACGATTATGCTTCTCATTGCTTTTTCTAAAACAGGAAACCGACGTAATACCTTGATGTTGCTCTCTTCCAACATTGCATTAGGTTATTATTTCGAGTACTTTGTCGTAAATTTATTTCGAGGTTATGTATACAAGCCAGCTGTTTTTAAAAATAAACAATTTGATCAAATATTTGGTGCCATTCTATCGCAAGCTATGTTTGTCCCATTCACAGCTGTGTTTATCACAATCTTTCAATTAAACTGGAAACTAAAATGGCTGTTTAGTTTCTACTTTTTCTTTATTGAAAACTTATTTGTTCACTTACGTGTCTATACCCATAACTGGTGGCGGTCAACTTACACTTTTTTATTGCTCCCTTTTTACTTTTGGATTAGCGATAAATGGTATCAAAAGCTGCAGAAAGGTTCGCCACTCATTTTATTCTTCTCTTTTTACAATATAATTTTAATAACATGTGTCAATCTCTTGTTTTTTCGTGCGATTAGAGGGAATGTCCGTTTTGGTTATGGCAAACACCATACGTGGCGTGAACATTTTATCATTGGTCCACTCTATTCAATTGTCCTTACCATTTTGACAGCATGGAAAATGAAAAGAAATACTGATTTTAAAACATGCCGCGAGATCCTCTGGTTTCGGGTTGCCTGTGATTTTCTGTTTATAAAATTAAAATGGATGAAAGGGAATTTATCCAAAATCGTACTTAACCTTCCCTATCATTTCCTGATGATAACCATTTCTGCTATGATTCTAAAATTCGTTTACAGGGAGGAGGTTAAAATAAAAACAGATTGACTGAGTATAACCAAATATCTTTCCGTAAACTTTACGGCAGCGGAATCCATAATATATCTAGTGTTATTTTATAGGAATGGCTCCAAATAGCGGGTTAAAAAATCTGCACACTTAAAAGGGTTAAGTTGCTGTTTCATCCCACTTTATTCCCATTTTTCGCAATTTGTTTCCTAATCATGTAAATTATGGTTCCATTCTAGTAAAAGAATCGGTAGAATAGTTTTTATATCTGTATTTTTGATGCAAGGAGTCGTTATATCATGAATACAAGCACTCTCTCGACCGTTCTAACTCCGACAGAGCTACTTGGTTATATTGAATTTTTACGGCAGGACTTAATCAACAAAGGTTTAACTTATGGTTTTAATAGTGACCGTACTCTTCAAGCTAGTAGGGAGCTCGACTATTTTATTTTTGAATATCAAAAAATTACCTACATGAACTAATATTCCCTTTTGTAACACTTCTATTTTTCTCTATTAGGAGTGTTACAATGTAATTGAAAGGGGAATGAAATGAATAAAAACTACATATTTGTCATCATCACATTCTTAACCATTATCATCTTAACAGGTTGTACACAGGATGGTTCTAACCCAACAAATACTAACCCACTGAAGCAAGATGCAACCAGTCAAACTAATGACACGATTCCAGAAGAAAATGAGACACAGGATACTAGTTCTTCAGGTAACCTATCTGAAAAACAATACAATGAGAAAACCAATTCTCTTTCTGAATTAAAAGTCCATTACCTAGATGTTGGACAATCCGACTCAACTTTGTTTCAATACTCATTCGAAGGTGAAGATTATACGATTCTCCTTGATGCGGGCAATTGGAACCAGAATGATGTTGTGAACTATCTAAACTCAAAAGGTGTGACAGAAATTGACCTTGCGATTGGCACCCATCCCGACGCCGATCATATTGGCCAATTAGCTAAAGTATTGAATGACTTTTCTGTCGGAGAAGTTTGGTTATCTGGAAACACGAACCCTTCGCAAACGTTTCAGAAATTGTTACAAGCCATTGATGAAAACGATATAGATTACTATGAACCGCGGATGGGTGATGAATTTGAGGTTGGCCCACTCCAAATTCAAGTACTATATCCGCGCACGATTTCAGAAAAAGATAATGCTGAGTCGATATCATTAAAAATGACATATGGAGATGTTCGATTTATTTTTACTGGGGATGCAAACACAGATGATGAGTTAAAGATGATTGAAAGCGGGTTAAACTTAGAAGCTGATATTCTCCAACTCGGCCATCATGGTTCATCGACATCTACTCATCCACAATTTCTGGAGACTGTAAAACCGTTTGTAGCGATTTATAGTGCCGGTGATGATAATTCATATGGACATCCTCATGATGAAATAGTACAGCGAATCCAAGACCAAGATATTGCGCTCTATGGTACTGACGTTCATGGAACGATTCTCGTTACTACCAATGGTAAAGACTATCAAGTAAATACCCAATATAACGGAAATATTTCTCCTGCTAAAAACGAATCTTCCAGAACGGACATTAAGCCGAGTCAACCTGAATTTACACCTTTACCAAATGACTGCATCAATCTTAACTCCGCCTCAGCACAACAACTTCAGGAAATTATTCATATTGGTCCTGAGCGTGCTGAAGAGTTGATTCGCTTACGTCCATACCGTTCGATTGACGAACTCTCGAAAATAAAGGGTATCGGACCAGCAAGAATCGAAGATATTAAATCACAAGGAATTGCATGCATTGGAGGGTAATCATTGAAAGGATATATCGATCGATTTGAGGATAATGGATTTGCGGTTATCTTAGTTGAAGAATTCAATGAAGAGTTTGTTGTATCTAGGGAACGATTACCTGAGGGCAGTACCGTCCACTCATATTTAGACGTAACCATTGAAAAAAATCAAATTTCATCGATGAGACTCGATTCGAGAGTCACCCAGTCTGAACAAGAAAAGGTTGACGATTTAATGTCTAAAATCCGCTCCAAAAATAAAGGAAGTAAATTTAAAAAGAAGTAGTTCCTAATAAAAGAGCGCTCGCAATCATGCGAACGCTCTTTTAGATTATGTTTGTTTTATTCTAGCTTGTTTCTTCAAAAATAGCTTCTTAAGGAAAAAGATCCCAAGTATTAATCCTAATAAATTTAGGGCATCTCCAAAATTAATGGTAATTTGTATTTGATTATTGACGTGCACACTGTTTTCATTATTCGTAACGTCATTATGCGCAGCTGGATCCAATCGCTTGCTCCCCCTCTCTGAATTTATTCATGAAAGATTACAAATAGAGTTGAACTTCCTATTAATACAACTTATTCCTGTTTTAGAAGAATCATTACTAGACTCTTTATACCTTTACAACCTTGAGAGAGTTTATAACTAACACATTGGGTTGATTTATGACCATTGATGCTTACTAGTAATGGTCCCACAACAACGTGTCGATTCCGTGGTCATTAATATAAAAGAATTTACAACAGTTATTTACTAGAAATGAAAACACTGCATTTAAAATTGCATGATATTCGTTAAAGAGCCTTCTATTTACATTCTGTTCTCAATAGGAACGATCTACTTTATAGTAGTGTTTCAAAATATCATTAATAAACTGTTCTTTGCTATCATCCACATTAAATTCGCTGTTGATAAATTCTTCGCCACACTGATTCTTTGTGAGTGTAAAACCAGTATACTTTAGTTCAATTTCTTGATTTCCGTGCTCCATTGAAAATTCACCTGTTCCAAATAACTTTACACATTGGTCATTTATTGGGGTTCTGCTTCCTCTTTCATCTACATAAAAATATTGATCAGTTACCGTCCCATAGTCCAGATCAGGTTCTGATGTTACAAAATACCCTTGTTCATTTATCACATGCACTTCATATCAATTCTCGCTTTCAAGTTTTGGTGCCCCGTCAACATTATAGAAAACGAAAACATCCCCCTCATAGCCCTGCGGGATTAAATAAAGATCATTCGTTTGATTAGCCTTTTTCATCATAAAGATTGTTACCGTAATCATGAAAATAGCAAGCACAAAACCAATTGTTATTCTCCCAAACGCAGACAGATTCCTGAACCTACTCAGAATCTTAACAATGAGAAAGCTGAGAATTATAACCGCTAGCAAAACCGGTGTTATCATCACTATCGAAAATAGAACAGACTCGAGAATAGAAGCATAGTAAACGTTTGGCTCTCTTTGGAAAATGGGTGTGTAATTCATAAAGGCTCCGATCACGGAAAGGAAAAAAGATAAAAGCACAGTAGCTAAAATCAGTTTGAAAAACCTCACCATCCCCCCTCCTCCAAAGTAGTAATATGACAAAACTGAAGAACCGATAATAGATAAACTTCAAACATACAAAAAAACAGCCGTGAATACACGACTGCCAATTAATGGATGGTGCCAGGCACCATCCAATTATTTTCCTTTTTTAACTTCATGAAGGAGATTAGGAAAGTTGGTGAACATTCCCGTAACACCCCAGTCAATCAATTGTTTCATTCGCTCTTTTTCATTAACAGTATATGGATGTAACTCCAGATCGCTTGAGACAATTGTTTGAACATATTCTTCAGTTAAGTATGTATGATTAGGTCCAACACCTATCGCATATTCTTTGATTTCATTGATGTCTTCCTTTGAAATCTCTGCATTAGCACGATAGGATAGCAACTGAACGAGTTTTACGGTCGGATCAAGCTCGTTCATCTTTATTAAACTTTCCTTACTAAAGGATTGAACTAAGAGCTTGTCCTTATCAATCCTATATTCATTAACTAATCGCAATAACTCCTCTTCCATTCCAGGATAAACATCTGGTGATTTTGTTTCGATATAATAGCTTTTATTTTTCCCAAATGTTTGAAAAACCTCTTCTAAAGTCGGGACTTGTAAATCTTCAAAGTTTGGATTGGCGTATTGAGTATACGTTTCATTAAACCAGGTCCCAGCATCCAATTCTTTAATTTCTTCCAATGTCATATCTTTTACTAGGCCTGTCCCATCCGTCGTCCGATCCACCCGTTCATCATGCATGGCAATTAAATGTCCATCCTTGGTCATTTGCAAATCAACTTCTATGTAATCTCCATGCATTTTCTCGCCCATCTTGTAAGCGACTAGTGTATGTTCAGGCGCAAGCCCTGATGCTCCTCGGTGCGAGACATTGACAATCTCCTTATATTTCTCTTTTGCCATCGCCACATCTCCTCCAAAAGACAAGCTTAAGCCCAATGCGACCGCTCCTACTACCGGTATCCATTTTCCCTTCATTATGCTCCACTCCTATCAGTTTCAACTTAAATTCAGATTAACAGTAAATCATTAATCACTTATTAATAGGATGTATAGCTAGTTCAAACTCTAGATGACAAATGTGTAAATGAATACCAAAAGTCATAGGACTCTTGTCATAAAATAAGAAGCACCTTTTCTATAATTGTTTCGTAAGATTGTACCAGATCACACCTCCATGCTCGGACTCGGATACTCCCTCATTCCGATATCCTAATGCTTCATAAAAACTGATTAAAGAATCTTTACAGGTTAGTGTAACCGTTTCTCGCTTTTTCTTACTCGCTGATTCCTCAAAGTACGTAAGCAATGCTTTTGCAATTCCTCTGTTTTGAAAACCAGGATGTACAGCTAAACCGAGAACACTTTGGTGACCACCTATTTCAGGATTCGATTGTATCTCAGCAAACAAGTTGTCTGAGATATATGGATCAGCAATTACCGGCCCATTTATCAATCCAACCAATTTGCCTTCCTTAACGGCAACAAAGAAACTGTCAGATATTTGTTGAATCCGTCTGATAAATGCATCTTCAGTCGCAGCCTCTTCTTTCGGAAAACACTGATTCTCAATTTCCAAAAGTTGCGGTAAATCCTTCATCATCACATTTCTAATCTTTATCAATTCTCATTCCCCCAAAGTAGTTAAGATGCATCTCTCATACATTACATTTCATTCATACAAATTTTGTGAATTTTTTTGTTACATATAAAAACATTTTGTTAACCATTGCTTCATTCTCTGTTAACATTTCTATACTACAATAGGTGGCGATGTAGATAAAATAATGGAGGAGAATTTCTATGTACCTAAAAAAACTCGCCATGACTGACGGATTCCTTACTGTTTCCTATCGTCAGAAAGGGGCAACAAAAACTTGTACAGGACGCGTTCATAGTCTCAATATCGAAGACCAAATTCTATCTTTAAAGGATAGTCGGAATAAACTTCACCTCATTCACTTATCGGGGATCCAAACAATTGAATCCTTCACCCACCAAAGACCTATTTAATACAATAGGCCTTTGTTATTTTGGTGTGTTTTAAAGTCTATTTCGTTCTCTCCTTTTGAGTCAAACATCCTTACCTTACATAACCAGCCTCAACCGATCAGAATCTCTCTATTAAGAATTCAAAACAAACTCTCCATTATCATTACACCAACTAGAAACAATGCTTTTCAATAATTATTTTCGCTCGTTCATCCAAATCCATAGGCAACGCAGTTAACGGAAAATACGCTAAATCCAAACTTTCCCTATCCTTCGCCTCAATTTCACCACAAACATCTTCTGCCCGGAAAACAGCAATTACATTATAAACCTCATCTCCATTTGGATATCGGAAGTAAAAATCCCTCCCAGATAACAACTCTATAAAAGTATATCTTTGGGCCTTGAGTCCCGTCTCTTCGAACAACTCCCTCGCCGCAGTTTCTACTAAACTTTCTCCTAACTCCATTGAGCCACCTGGGAGTCCCCATTCCTTCGTATCTGAACGAAGTTGCAGCAACAATTCACCTCGTTCATTTAACACGATCACCGTTGCACCAACTAAAATCAATGGCTGACTCCCAACCATTTCTCTTAAGCTTTTTATGTATTCCAGCATGTTTGCCCCCATTAGAATTTAATCAATAATAAAAGCAGCAGCTATCCAACCTCCTGCAACAGAAACTCCAATGCTACTCGGTTAAACTCTTTTGCCTTTTCCACTTTCCCGACATGACCTGCATTTTTAATCATATAAAGCTTTGCATTCGGAATCAATTTATGCATTTGTTTTTGACTATAAGTCGGCAAAATTTTATCCTTTTGACAAGCAATCACCAAGGTGGGCACGTTTACCTGTTTAAGCATTTCGCGGTAATCGATTCGCAAACAAGCTCGCCATGCCTGATAAAACCCATCTAAATGTTCCGACCATATCGGTTTCACTTTTTGAACAGTAGCTTCACTTTTATCATGCAAACAACTTAAAGTCGCTTGCTCTAGATAACTTTCTAATGTCATGTTTTGATATCTTTTTTCATTTATCATCAATAATAACTTTTCAAGCCACTTGGGCACATATGACACAGAACTTGCCAAGATAAATGACTTTACCATTTCTGGACGAATATGATAGATTTCCTGCGAGATAATGCCGCCCATGGATAGTCCACAAATATGTGCTTCTTGAATCCCTAATTGATCCAATAAACCAACAATATCTTTTGCAAACGCATTGATGGTGATTTCCTCTCCTTCAGGACACTTTGTTTTACCAAAACCACGCAAATCAGGAATGATTAAATCAAAGTGTTCTGCAAATTCATATTGGAACTTCCATCCTTCTTTTCGCTCTCCTAACCCATGGATCAACACAAGCGGCTCCCCACTCCCCATACGGTCATAATAAAGTTCCACTCCATTTACCCGTTGATGATACATTCAAGCTCCCTCCTCTATGTATATATTCCTATTATTCCCATACATCCTAGTATAAAAGGTTTATAGGCTGTATTCCTACCTTTTTTTAATATATCGAAGTATCGACTATTTTTCTTTTCAGTGCCAATTCATTTACTACCAATTTTCTTCGATAAACCCAATAACCCCCAATAGAACCTTGAATAGCTGTTTCTACCGATTACTAAAACATTACTTAAAATAAAAAAACGAATCCTAAAAATAGAATTCGTTCCACCTTCACTTTCCTATATCCAATAACCACTGTTTTAATTTATTTTTAGGATAATAAATTTTCCCATTAATCAAAACATGTGGTACATCCGGATGTTCCTTCAACAACACTTTCGCGTCTTCTTTCGTAATTCCCATAAAATGATGAACATTGCTGTCTTTAATTAACTCATGGTCATCATCAAAATCAAAACTCCCCGTAAGACTTTGAGCCTCAGGGTTTTTGAAATTCTTTAACCCTTCACCAATAAAATAACCTGCAGCTGCTATACCGAGTGCTAACCAAATAGAATCCATGCTACCTTCTCCCCCTATTAAAACTACTTACAATTATTTCGATCTATTCTGGGAAAACCCTTTATTGAGACCCATATTAACTTTTCATCCTAACTTTGTGTAGTCAGCTTTTTTAAGCGACCACTTAATTCTTCTCGCCATTCAGATGCTAATTCTTCTACAGTTAATATCTCTTTAATTCCGTCCACATCTTTATGTTGGTGATAATAAATTTCATTTGCCTTATGAATACTTACCTTTTTAGGATGAGGCAGTATTAATTCAATCCTTGAATCTTTCCTGACCGTTCCTTCTTCCAAAACACGGCACAAATACCCCGTAAAACCAGTCTGAACCATTTTTTTCAATAAAATAGGGTTCCCTAACCGTTTCGTAATCGTGCTGCAAGGTACTCGTCCTTGGGCAATTTGGACAATCGCATCACCCACTTTATAGATATCGCCGATACAAACATTCTTTTCTAGCATATTAGTCAATGTGAGATTTTCTCCAAATGCCGCCGAAGGTAGCTTTTGGTTTATTTCTTTTTCCCATAGAGCATAATGTTCATAAGGATAGACACATACGGCACGATCTGGCCCCCCATGATATCGAAGGTCAGCTACGCCATCCCCCCGGAAACCATCCGTTGCTAAGTAAGCCTCATCGACCGCTTGCTTGCATATAGCCGAATCCATTTCATAATCTTGTCCATACATGACCTTCACCTTTTGCGGTAAGCCAACTGAAAACGTTTTTATTTCGATTTCGTCTTTATTTTTCATAATCCAGTTCCCCCATCACCTATGTTCTATATTTCACCTTCAGAAGCTTTCCGTTTTGTAACAAAAAACACACCTGGAATCATCACAAACGATACGATTAGCAACACAATTGTCATCGAATTTTTATTAGCATCACTAATTCCCGTTGCATACACCACCCCATAAAGACTAGAAGCTAAAATATTCCCAATAAATCTCGAGGTCATCAACAAACCTGAAGCAATTCCGCTTTGCTCCTTCGTTACGAACGAATACAACAGGTTTTGTGAGCTTATACTTAAAGCTCCGTTGCTTATTCCTAAAATCGCCAAAATCATAAACAGCCAATATAATGGGGATGACTGATGCGCAGTTAATAACAATCCAACGCCGATAATCCCCACAATCGACCCAAACAACAGCGGAAACCTAAATCCATGCCTCTCTGTCCATCGAGTAGCGATTGGTGTCATCATCATCGCAAACACGGAAAGGGACAGCATCATGATGCCGGCTGTCTTTGAATCAAGATGTAGAACCATCTGAAAATATGCAGGCATTGCGAGCAGCATCGCGAAAAACACAACCGTTGCTAATACATACTGAACATAAATAAAAGAGATGTTTAGATTCTTCCTTAAAAAGTTCACATTGATAAACGGCTCTGCTTTTTTCTTTTCGTAAAAATAAAAAGCGAGCGTTAGTGTGACCGCTAACAGTAGTGGCCAAACTTTCACACCTTCTTCTAATGCCTGTAAAAAAAACATCCAACAGGACATGAACGATCCAAATAAAAGGATTCCAACAATGTCCCATTTATACTTTGTTTTCGTGGTGACAATATCGTTCGGTATGTATCTAATGGCTAGCAATGCTGAGACCAAAATTACAGGAAAATTAACATAAAAGATGACGGGCCACCCGCCAAGTTGAATCAACAAGCCACTGATCGTTGGACCAAAAGCAGCCGATGTCGT